>Ga0302296_1000401_pt1 | contig 36327 bp, 33 predicted proteins | sample III_Fen_N3_1_FD_194546 | JGI IMG/M metagenome (GOLD analysis project Ga0302296, IMG submission 194546) | Peat permafrost microbial communities from Stordalen Mire near Abisko, Sweden - III_Fen_N3_1 | ecosystem: Environmental > Terrestrial > Soil > Wetlands > Permafrost | place: Sweden: Abisko... | reverse complement strand
GCGGTGAATACCTTCAAAGCAATGGGCAAAGAACCGAATATCTCCTTCATCGATACACCCGAAGATATTCGCGATAAGTACCAGTATTTCACCGAAGCAAACATGGCGAAACTCATTTCTCAAGGCTACGATAAACCGTTTCATTCATTAGAAGAAGGTGTGTCGGATTATGTAAAAAACTATTTGGTAGGGCACAAGTATCTTTAGGACATTTCGAGTCTAATATTTCAATAAGATCAGAGATGTAGCAAAGACAAATTGAAATACATTTGGCGTGTATCTTCGCCTTCATCGTTACTGGTCAAAAACTCAAATCCCATTTTTCTGTAAAATCCAATGGATTGATTGTAGGCATCAACGGTTATTAATTTACAAGCTTGCCTATCATTCGAGTCAAATGCTTCATGAATGATATTACTTACAATCTTGCTTCCAAGTCCTTGGTTTTTGTATTCTTTATCAATCCCAAGACGTCCTATTTTTAAAGCAGGGAACGATTTAAGATGTCTTTTTGGGTGAGAGACGAGATTTTTCAGAAGTTTTTTAAAAGAAGATTTACTTGCAAAGTCTTCTTCCTCTACATTTAAGCTGTCATGAAAAATGCTATAATATGCTACGGTTCTTGATTCAGATTCTATTAAAAAAGTTGTAGCCAAAAATTGTTTTTTGAAATCCTTAGCTTTCTCAAATAAAAATTCATTCAAATCTTCATCCTCACAATCAAATAACTTAATCTCATGTGAATCGGTTAATAAGATTAGTGAAAAAGCAGATGAATTTTCTTCCACTTATTTTTTTTTAATAAGGGCTTTAAATGCTTCTGCCTCCTTACGAATAGAAAATATAGAGGAATTAGAAGTTGGTTGCTTATTATCTTTTAATTTATTTAAAAAGTTAATAGCATCTCTTCCTTTCAGAACAGGTGTTATTTTAATCGGCTTAGCCATAATGTTATATACAAAGATATGTGATTTTAGACAAATAATTTCATATATACAATAAATCATTTGTCTTTTTGCTCTTGATTCAAGAGTCACTTATAAAATCATTTCTTCTGTATCTGAGTGAAAAATGTAATAGAATTTCGTTTTTGGAGAATAATCTGCTGGTTTTTCGTGAGAATCAGAAGTTTCCTATTGGCTTGCCGCTAAGTCAATCAAATCCAACTTAATCAAATTCCAGTTTTTCCCAAGTAAACACTTCGGATCGGGATCGTCTTCGATTGCTGAGAAGTCAACCAGTTTTCGTTTGATTTCCGCTTTTTGGTGCTGAGCAGGATACCGTTTTTTATGTGCGGCTAATAATTCTTCCAGCGAGTGGTGGGCCAAGAGGTAATGTAAATCCCAGAAATTACTCTTGTTGGCTCCCAAACGAATGTGTTCAATCGTCAGCGCCAAAAGATCTTCCGTTCCTGCAAAGCGCACATTCTCTAGTGTAGTCACTACTGAAACCGGTTCAACGGAATAATACAGATCAACCTTAATGGCATCTTTGTTGAGGTTATAGAGGAAAAACGAAACACCGTTGCCTTTGGGTTCGTAAGTGTGTTGCTCGCCGTTTCCGAAGGTGTTGTGAATGTATTGTTTGATGCGTTGCAAATCGGTTTCCTGAAAAGCTTGACCGGTATACAAATCAATTTCGTTTGAATACCGATGGCCGTAAAGCAAACTCAACGCTGTTCCGTCGGCCAGGTAAAACGATTGTAATTGCGGTGCACGCATCAATTCCATCAAGGTTTGTTGCAAAAACCGGCTAATCGTAGTAGTGTGTAAACTCATCCGTTTTTAACTAAAGCGTTTGATGATGGAAGCTTCGTAAAGTGAAGCCAATTCTTGCTGTTCTTGTTTGGTTCCGCGCGACATTACCCTTCGAATAATGTAGGCTTGTTGCAATTCCCAATTGAGTTTTGCAAGATCGGTTTCCCAGAACAAAGCCGGTCTGAAGCGTTGCAGGTTGGGTTTTACAGAAGAAGAATGCTTCCGTTTTTCCACTTCCATATCGTAAAATCCTTGCAAAGTCATCAAGAATCCGTCTTCCAGTTTCAACTCGCGTTCAATACGTAAAGCAAGCGAAGGATTCATGCGTCGTTTTCCTTTGGTAACGGCGACAAACGTTTGGGGATATTCCTGAATGGAAAGCGAAAACCGCCCTTTGCTGATGTTGCGTTTCTTCAATTCACGTTCAAGATAAACGCCTGGATGAATGCCTTTTACGGCGGTAATAGCGTGGAACATAAGCAGCAAATCTAAACTCTAGTGTGTAAAAGATATTGTTTATTTTTGAATAGAACAAACCGGTGGTGAAGTTTGTTAAATTAAAAACAACGCATCATGTACCAGTTAAAACGCAAACAGTTGGTGAAAACAGATCTTCAAACTTGTTGGGACTTCTTTTCATCACCTAAAAACCTCTCCGTCATTACGCCCGAGAAAATGAAATTCACGGTGCTTACCGAGCAGCCGAAAACCATGTATGAAGGTTTGATGATCGCTTACAAAGTTTCACCTGTGTTAGGAATTCCATTGGGATGGATAACGGAAATAAAAACCGTGCAAGACGGTGTGTTTTTTGTAGACGAACAACGCAAAGGACCTTACAAAATCTGGCACCACGAGCATCATTTCGAAGCGGTTGAAGGCGGCGTACTCATGACAGATATCGTAAGTTACACCTTGCCGTTTGGTTTCCTGGGGAAATTGGCGCATTGGTTGTTTGTACGCAAGCAATTAGAGGCGATTTTTGAATACCGCTTCAAGAAAGTGGATGAGTTATTTCAATAGTAGCAATAACCTTATTTTTTGATAAATATTGATTGCAATTCTTCACCATCAACCGGAGTTGTGATCTTGAATTGGTAAACTGCCTGACTGAGCGTAGAAACGTCAATTATTACAGAGTTGAAACCTGTGTTGAGTGCGATTTGTTCTGATTTCACCAGTTTCCCAAGATTGTCATGAACCAATAATTGGATGTCCATATTGCGAGGTGAGGTAATTACCAGGTTTAACCCATCTTCTGCCGGATTCGGAAAAAGACTCAACAATTCTAAAGGAGCATTGTAAACCGTCTTTACTGAACTGAACGTAAACGATCCATCGCTATCCAGTTGTTTTAATCTGTAATAAGAAACACCGTATAATGGCTCAGTATCTGTAAATTGGTAATTGATGAGTGTTGTGCTGTTTCCTGCTGCTAATCGCTGTCCTATTTCTTCAAAATCAGTTCCGTTGATACTACGTTGAATACTAAAATATGCCGAGTTTTTTTCACTATCGGTTGACCAAGTTACTTCCGTTTTTCGATTGATGAGTTGTGCGTCAAAATTCAATAATTCGACTGGTAAACTTGCAAGGCAAGCAGTACAATTCGTGTAGACTGTTGCTGCGCCAACTGATCCAGGACCCCCGATTGTTGAACTGGCACTTTGGCACAATTGCAATGTGGAAGAAGTTGTAAGTGGATTTGCATTCGTGTAAGTTTGCGTAGAAACGTAGATACAAGCTGTTCCGGAAGGTGCGCTAATGGCGTTGTTGGTGTTGGTGAATAGTGAACCGAGACTGTTTTGTGAATTACTCCCCAAGCATAGTGACGGAGCTGTTGATGTTTGAATCAAAAGTGTTCCTGCCGAAAGGGAACCGTTATTCACCAGCAAGCTGTTATTGTTGAGGGTTAATTGTCCGGAAACAGTTAGTGTTGATGTTGAGGTGGCGTTGTAATATGTTACTGGTTGCATCGTCATATTTCCGGAAGCGGTTACCGTTCCATAATTGACAATGGTTGCATTTCCCATATTTACGGCTCCCATATTGAAATTTAAGGAATTACCTGAGTTGACATAAAACGTACCAGCATTATAATTCATGCTAGTTATCGTTAAGTTTCCACACACAATAATGGTTCCTCCAGCCATGTTGATACCTGACAACGTACCTGAACCTGTATAACAATATGTTTGGCCCGAATTGACATTGGCATTATTTGTAAGAGGTGTGCATCCTACGGCACATGTTTGGGCGGCTGGGGCAGAAGCACATTGTGAATAGGCGAAAGAAAAAAAGTGAAGAAAAAGAAGATAAATAAAACCTGATTTCGTGTTCATGTTAGAGCCATTTTTTGTGACTGCAAAAATAGCCTGTTTATTTGGGTTTGAACACTAAAAACACATCCTTAATAAGGATTTTATCGTTGAAATATGTGAAATTAACAACTGCTTTTTTTTCCAGAGTTTAAATCTCGTTTCTTGACACTTTTTTGTGCATTGTCGGGATTTCTACCAAAGCCGCACTGCCGTACCACGGGTGTAATTCCATGATCAAACGTCCGGCTTTTACGGCAGGATCGGTCAAGGTCAATGCTTCGGCTTCTTCTATGGTTGAAACATTGAAAATAAAAATGCCGCGAATGTCGGTGTCATCCAAAAAAGGACCGGCTACAATCATTTTCTTTTCAGCCACCAAGCGATTGATATTGTCAAGGTGAGCGCGTTGTATTTGAGCCGCAGTGGCACTATCCTGATCGCGGTTTGGACCAACTTTCAAAAAAGCCATTACGTAATTTTTCATCCCGTAATCATCCGCACCTAGTTTTTCGGCTAGTTTCGGATCAAATTGCGTATTCATGCTTTCGGGCCTTTCAGCTTTCGGCGTTTCTATTACTTCGGGTGATTCGCCACAAGCGGTCATTAAAAAGGTTATCCCCGTAATTAGAAAAAAGGTTTTCATGTTATGCTGCTGTTTCTAAAATGGATTGAATGGCTTTTTTAGCTTCGGTGATATGTCCGTCGGTATTGGAAAGCGAATTGTAAATACTGCGCACAATGCCTTTTTTATCGATGATATAGGTCACTCTTCCGGCTATTAAACCCAATAAACTACTCGGAACGCCAAATTGTTTGCGGACTTTTTTCTCGGTATCTGCCAGTAAACTGAAATTTAAACGGTGATTGCTAGCGAAACGTTCGTGTGAAGAAATACTATCGCTTGAAATACCGATGACTTCACAACCCATTGCTGAAAAATCTTCGTAATTGTCGCGAAAGGAACAAGCTTCTGCAGTGCATCCTCCGGTTTCATCTTTCGGGTAGAAGTAAATTACCAATAATTTTTCTCCGATGAGGTCATCGATGTTGATTGTTTCACCCCGTTGATTCGGTAATGAAAAGGATGGGCATTTGTCGCCGATTTGAATTGCCATGTTTTAGAATTAAGAATGCAGAATTAAGAATGATGAATTGAAGGTTTCAAGATTCCTCTTTTCAATTCACTTATCCAAAACTCAAGTTAAATATACTGATTTAGCACAGAAGTCAACGAAAGTACTAATACTGTTTTTTAAGAGCAGACCAATCGGCATAGATATACTTTCCAGCGTCAGTGGCGGGAACGGTTGCTTCGAAACGCACTCCTGCTACATCTCTGTAAACGCGAGCCAGCGTATTCATCCATTCATCGGCCCTGTATCCCACGTAAATGAGGTGAAAGGCGTCTAGATTTTTCTTGGCTGCTTTGTAATACAATTCTCGGCGAATGCCTTTACAAAAAGCATTGAATCCGTCGTTGAGCGTTTTGTATTTGCGGTTGCGTTTTCCGGGTATTGATTCATAAACCGGTAGTCCGTTTACCATGAGTTTATTCTGCCAATGAAAAGCCATAGGACTATTGTACCAACGCGGAAAAGAAACGGTTCCGAATCCGCTTTCAGAAATCATAATCGCAGTTAGAAACAGCGGATTGATATTGTTCTTTTTGCACGATTCCACCAGAACGTCCGCTAATTGATAGGGTGTCAGGATAGATTGTTCATCGACTTTCATCTTGAAATAGATACTCTCGGGGTAATTATCGCTCAGAAATTGCGCTAAACGCTGTTTGAAGACCGTATCGTAAAATTGAGTGAGCGGATGGATTGGATTCGAGTACAAAGTCTTGTAAAAAGTATGGGCGACATTGGTATCAACAATGATCAACGAATCGACCACATGTTCACTCGAGCGAACACATCGAAACCCGATGTCGTAATTGTAATTGCCTGGTGATGTCCAGGAAGTATAGTTGGAATACAACAACTCACTATTGACCGTTCCCCAGGATCCGCCTTTCAGGTTTTTTACACCGGTCGAATCTCCTTTCCAATCGGTGCACCAGTGCCAGTTGTTGCCACACATGTTATACAAACCAAAGACATTGCAGTATTGAGATTTCACTGGAGCCAATCGCCACCATTCGGTAGATTGATGACCGCGATCGGTATCGTAGTTGGCTAGTGAGTCGTGGAATTCATTTCCCCACGGATAGTTAATTGGTTTTCCGGCAGTAGCCGCAAATTCAAATTCGGCAGCTGTAGGCAAGCGATAACCGTTGGCGTTGAGATCGGCTGTATAAACCGGATAGCCCCATTTGTCCAATGAATCTGTTTTGCTGTAAACCGGAGTCAGGTTCTCGCAACGACTGCGCCAGTTGCAATAATCAACCGCGTAATGCCAAGTGATACCGGTTACCGGCTGTACCGGAATATTGTACGAAGTATAACTCCAATAGGCATTTTTTTGTCCGCCGGCATTCACATAGGTGGTTAAATCAGCATAAGTAACCGGAGTTTCGTCCATGTAAAAGGAAGAACCATTTCCTGTAACAAGTTTCATGGTTTTGAGCGCATGAAGTGTGGGCGGCTGACCGGAACAAAAGTGAGATAAAAGAAGAATGCAAATCAGTAAAGATTGTTTCATAACCAAATAAACGCGAAACAGGGGATGTTGGTTACAACAGTAGGCTCGGAACGCATTCCGAGCCGTATATTCCATGTTTTTAATGATGTTTGTCGAGCACATTCCGAGCCGGATATTCCATGTTTTAATTTTGTTTGGTGAACGCATTCCAAGCTGGGGGAATCGTATTTAATGATGTTTGTCGAACGCATTCCGAGCCGGATGTTCCATGTTTTAATTTTGTATGTCAAACCCATTCCGAGCCGGATATTCCATGTTTTAATTTTGTATGTCGAACGCAATTCGAGCCTGCAAGCAGTGCAAAAACAGCCCGAATTAACCCACGTAATATTGCAAATTGGCATGTCAAATAAACGCTCGTAATTTCGCAATATTACGAACGCTTTTTTGAGCAACATCAAGGAACAAAAAAACGCCCGTCTACACTGTAAACGGGCGTTTCAAAAATTATCGTTTTCGGAATTATTCTCCTACAACTTCGAATTTGAACATCGGTTTCACACCTTTGTGCAAGTTTGCTTCAGCTTCGTACGTTCCAACTTCTTTGATTGGCTCGTCTTTGATTTTAAGTGATTTACGATCGATATCGAAACCAGCTTTTTTCAATGCTTCAGACAATTGAACGGTATTTACTGAACCGAAGATTTTTCCGTTTTCACCAACTTTGGTACCGATAGTAACCGTAGTTTCAGCCAATTTAGCTGCGATAACTTCCGCTTCAGCAACTACTTTAGATTCTTTGTGAGAACGTTGTTTCATCATGTCTTCGTGCGCTTTTTTCGCAGAAGCCGTTGCCAAAGTTGCGTATCCTTGAGGAATCAAGAAGTTACGACCGTAACCTGGCTTTACAGTTACAACATCATCTTTGTAACCTAATTTGTCAATATTTTTCTTAAGAATTACTTCCATGATTTCTTGTCATTTAAATTCAACTACTGACTATTTCAACATATCACCAACATAAGGCAAGATAGCCAAGTGGCGAGCACGTTTGATAGCTTTGTTTACTTTCTTCTGGTATTTCGCAGAAGTTCCTGTGATACGACGAGGTAAGATTTTACCTTGCTCATTCACCAAACGCAACAAAAAAGTAGCGTCTTTGTAGTCGATGAATTTAATACCGCTTTTTTTGAAACGGCAGTATTTGTCTTTTTTGATCTCGATGTTAATCGGGGTCAGATAGCGAATATCGTTTTGTGACATGTTCGTTCTTTTTAAGTAAATGATTAAGCTTCAACCGGAGCAACAGTTGCACCCATTTTTTTGCGACGCTTCTCAGCATACGCAGCGTGGTGTTGATCCATTTTCACGGTAAGGAAACGCATGATACGCTCGTCGCGTTTCATAGCCAATTCCAAATCTGCGATTACAGTTCCTTCTGCTTCAAAATCAAACATGAAGTAGAAACCGGTTGTTTTTTTCTGAATTGGGTAAGCCAATTTTTTTAGGCCCCAATTCTCTGAGTGCTTTAATTTACCGCCGAATGACGCCAAATCGCTTTCGTACTTTTGCACTGCTTCCTTTGCCTGATCTTCAGACAAAACGGGAGTAAGAATGAAAACAGTTTCGTAAGAATTCATAATTAAACGTTTTGTTTATTAATAACTAATTCCTGTTCAACTCATGGAACAGGGGCGCAAAGGTAGTGAATTTTTAATTACGGTGCGAATGATGCTTGAAAACAATTGTAGATTAACATTTTCAGGCTCCGTTTAGTCATTGAATTTAAACGAATCAAAGAATTGTTGGATTCTTTCGTTGTTTTCGTAGCCGTTTTCTGACATCACCCCAATCTGATACATAACGTTGCCCTTCAAAAACATTCTATTACGTTATGCTTGCTTTTCCAGCAAGAACCACTGCGCATCCTTCGTAGTACCATGTACCGTTAAATGTCCCCTCTTTTTGAGAAAGAATATTATTGTCAGCTGCTACTAAGGGGTTTGTTCTAAATATATTAACGATTAGATCTTTGCGGGCTTGATTTGTCAATTTATTGACAGAGTCTTTTGGCCAACTGCCATAAACTGCTGAATAAGCAAGGTTGTGAAATTGATCTAACTTATTCCCGCCTTCAACCTCATAAATCTCAAGTGTAATAGTTTGTGGGCCAAATACTCCGTATGCTTGTTGTTCTTGTTGATTCGCTTTTCCGGGGAAATGAATGGTAAAGTCTTTTTTAGCCTTTTGAGGAATTACTTCTGGTTTTGAATTGTGTTCATGACTCAATAATTTAAAGCTTTTTAAAAAGCGAACTGTTGATTTATTGTGTTTTTCAGTCGATTTGTAGGAAACCTCTAGTTTGTACAGTCTGTTTTTAACCAAATAAAGTCGTCGGGTGTAACTAATGTTTTTTGCTTGGTCATTCCAAATAAATTCTCTTCCGGGATAGTGGTTAATGGTTCTGAAAAAAGTGTTGTCAACTGCCTTTTCACCAAACTTGCCTAAGTAATCCATTTGCGTCAAAGCAAACAGCTGCGGTAATAATCGCAATGAATCAGAGTGAATAATCTGCTTCGGTAGATCTGTATAACTCACCGAGTAAGATAGGTTTTGATCATCGCCGGCTTCACTTGTGAAAATAGTCCACTCAACTCTCCCGAACGGAAAAAGCTGATCGTCACTCGACTCAATTGGCTTTCCATTGAAGTTAACCTGAAAACCACCTTTGATGTCTTTGAATGTGGAAGGTTTGTCTTCGCTACAGGAAAATAGTAGCAAAAACAGAATAAGGCAATTTAAGAGGAGGGTTGTTGAGCGAATCATCGTTTTTTCAGCAAAAATAAAACTATATTGTTTTATCTTCTTTCATTCCCTTTTTTGATCGGCCTTAAGAATGGTTTTCCATAACTTTTATCTAAATTCGCGCGTCGAATTAAATGATTTCAACTAAGAGTTGATTTGTCTTTTTGAAATCGGTTCGCCATTCATTGTTAGGTTACGAACATCTTTAAATAGAGAAAGAGAAATCCCCGTTTATGAGCAATTATCTAGATTACATCAAAGAAATTGAAGAGAGAAAAGCACAAGGCCTTCACCCAAAACCAATCGATAGCGCTGAATTAGTGAGCGAAATCATCGCACAAATTAAAGATGCAACGAATAACTATCGTTCTGATTCATTAAACTTTTTCATCTATAATACCTTGCCGGGAACAACTCCTGCTGCAGGTGAAAAAGCGGCTTTCTTGAAAGAAATTATTCTTGGTAATGAAGTGGTAACCGAAATAACTCCGGCTTTTGCGTTGGAATTGTTGTCGCACATGAAAGGCGGACCATCGATCGGAGTATTGCTTGATTTAGCTCTTGGTAACGATGCTGAAATTTCAAGAAGTGCAGCAGCAGTATTGAAGACTCAAGTTTACTTGTATGATGCAGATGCTGATCGTTTGAAAGTCGCTTATGAAGCCGGAAACGCAATGGCAAAAGAAATTTTGGAAAGCTATGCGGCGGCAGAATTCTTCACGAAATTGCAGGATGTTCCGGAGGAAATCAAAGTAGTGACGTTTATTGCCGGTGAAGGAGATATTTCTACGGATTTATTATCACCCGGAAACCAAGCGCACTCGCGTTCTGATCGTGAATTGCACGGAAAATGCATGATCACCCCTGAGGCGCAGGAAGAGATTAAAGCGCTTCGTGCTCAACATCCTGATAAAAACGTGATGCTGATCGCTGAAAAAGGAACGATGGGTGTAGGATCTTCACGTATGTCGGGAGTAAACAATGTTGCTTTATGGACCGGTAAACAAGCAAGTCCGTATGTTCCGTTTGTAAACATCGCTCCAATTGTGGGAGGAACGAATGGGATTTCACCGATTTTCTTAACAACGGTTGATGTAACTGGTGGCATCGGTTTGGATTTGAAAAACTGGGTTAAGAAGACAGATGCTTCGGGCATTGTTGTGCGTGACGAAAACGGTGAGCCGGTGCTAGAGCAAGCTTATTCTGTTGCAACAGGAACCGTTTTGACCATTAATACAAAAACAAAAAAATTATACAACGGCGATCAAGAATTGATTGACATCTCGAAAGCGTTGACTCCACAAAAAATGGAATTCATCAAAGCTGGCGGATCGTATGCAATCGTTTTCGGTAAAAAGATTCAAACGTTCGCTTGTAAAACATTAGGTATTGCTATTCCTACTGTCTTCGCACCTTCAAAAGAGATTTCAAATGAAGGACAAGGATTAACAGCTGTTGAGAAAATCTTCAACCGCAATGCTGTTGGTAATACACCCGGAAAAGTATTGCATGCCGGTTCTGATGTTCGTGTTACTGTAAATATCGTTGGTTCACAAGATACCACCGGTTTGATGACAGCTCAGGAATTGGAATCAATGGCAGCTACCGTTATTTCCCCGATTGTTGATGGAGCTTACCAATCTGGTTGTCACACAGCTTCTGTTTGGGACAAAAAAGCGCAAACCAACATTCCGAAATTAATGAGTTTCATGAACGAGTTTGGTTTGATTACCGCTCGTGACCCGAAAGGTGCTTACCATGCAATGACGGATGTGATCCACAAAGTATTGAACGATATCACGATCGACGATTGGGCCATTATCATTGGTGGTGACTCGCACACGCGCATGTCTAAAGGTGTTGCTTTTGGTGCCGATTCAGGTACTGTTGCGTTGGCTTTGGCAACCGGTGAAGCTTCTATGCCAATTCCGGAATCTGTGAAAGTGACCTTTAAAGGAACCATGAAATCATACATGGATTTCCGCGATGTAGTGCATGCAACGCAAGCGCAAATGTTGCAACAATTTGGTGGTGAAAACGTGTTTCAGGGACGTGTGATTGAAGTGCACATTGGTACGTTGACGGCAGACCAAGCGTTTACGTTCACCGACTGGACGGCAGAAATGAAAGCGAAAGCTTCCATCAATATTTCAGAAGATGCAACCTTGATCGAATCATTGGAAATTGCGAAAAGCCGCATCCAAATCATGATTACCAAGGGAATGGATAACAAAAATCAAGTGTTACAAGGATTGATCAACAAAGCAAACAAACGCATTGCTGAAATTCAATCAGGCGAAAAACCGGCGTTAACTCCAGATTCCAGCGCGAAATATTATGCAGAAGTGGTGGTTGATTTGGATCAAATTGCAGAACCAATGATTGCCGATCCTGACGTAAATAACAAGGACGTTTCAAAACGCTACACACATGACATTATTCGTCCGCTTTCATACTATAGTGGAACCAAACAAGTCGATCTTGGATTCATTGGTTCGTGCATGGTGCACAAAGGCGATATGAAAATTTTAGCTCAAATGTTGAAAAACGTGGAAGCGCAAAACGGTAAAGTAGAATTTAAAGCGCCATTGGTAGTAGCTCCTCCAACCTATAATATAGTAGATGAGTTGAAAGCCGAAGGCGATTGGGAGGTATTGCAAAAATACTCCGGTTTCGAATTCAACGACAATGCTCCGAAAGGCGAAGCGCGTACGAAATATGAAAAGATGTTGTACCTAGAGCGTCCGGGTTGTAACTTATGCATGGGTAACCAGGAAAAAGCTGAGAAAGGCGACACCGTTATGGCAACATCAACCCGATTGTTCCAAGGGCGTGTGGTAGAAGACGCTGATGGCAAAAAAGGAGAGTCGTTACTTTCTTCAACGCCGGTAGTTGTTTTGTCATCGATCTTGGGTAGAACTCCAACTATCGAAGAGTATACGAAAGCGGTAGAAGGTATTACCTTGACCAAATTTGCACCTTCGCACAAGTTGTTGGTGAATTAATTAAGCTAAAAAATAAAGGAAAGCTCGTTCTGGTGTCTGCTAGATCGAGCTTTTTTGTTGAATAAACTTTCCAGAACTCAGGTTAGTAGGAATTAAAATTATAACTCACACCAATGCCAAGTACATCTTGGTTGTTTTTGACGTTTTTAAACAGACCTCCGTTGGAAATATGGATGAGGTTGGCGCTAAGGGCAATTCGTTTGGTGATGCCATAACTGAGATTGAATTCGTGGTGAAAATTAAATCCCATATTCTTAAAACCATCGTCGGTATCTTTTTTGACCACTTCGCACCACACAACACCTATTTGGTAACTCAAATACAATCGTTTGTAAACTAAAAAACTAAAACGGCTTCCTAAGCCAATAGCATAATTACCGTATCTCGAATGATGAACGATCAAAGGCATATTGATTTTCATTAATTTATCTCCTGCCTTTTCATTCACTCGGTTAAGCTCTAATTGAAAAGGTAGATAAACGTGATACGTACAAGTGAAAGGTTGAAAACCTTGATTTGATCGATTGCTGTATGCCCCGCCGATAAACTCTAACTTGGTTTTTGTTACATATAAATTGAAAGCGCCCAAGTCTTTTTCACGTGTGTTGTTGAGACTGTCTAGCAATGTTTGTTTGCTGTTTTCCTGCCCATAGCAACAACATCCTGTTATGAAAACAACAGAGAGTAAAATGAATAAACGAATGTTGATATGTAAATGCACACACTAAATTTAGTTTATTTTCAATGAACAAACGGCAGTCATGAATGGTTTCAGATGCATTGTTACTAGTTTAAACAGTAAAGCCTTGTGTCTTCGTGTCCTTGTGGTTTTTATTTTAGCACAAGGACACGAAGACACAAGGAAATGAAATCGGAAGATCATTTTTTGGTGTAAAAGTGTCGTACTCATTTTAAATTAGATTACAATTTGTACTTCCGTCTATTGAAAAAATCAATCCCATTATCAACTTTATTTAACACCTGTTATTTTCAGAATTGCTTACCTTTAAACTCATTCAAAACAATAATTAACATGGCTGTATTTGATTTAGATATGATTCGCAAAATGTATGCTGCTTTTCCTGAACGGGTTGCAGCAGCACGTGAGGTAGTAGGCAGACCGCTTACCCTTTCCGAGAAAATTTTGTACACACACTTGTGGGAAGGTAATGCTTCGCAAGCCTATGAGCGTGGAAAATCATACGTGGACTTTGCTCCTGATCGAGTAGCTATGCAAGATGCAACCGCTCAAATGGCATTGTTGCAGTTCATGCAAGCAGGTAAAAAACGGGTAGCTGTGCCTTCAACTGTACACGCTGATCACTTGATTCAAGCCAAAATAGGTGCGTCTGCAGATTTACAGCGCTCACTCAATGAAAACAATGAGGTGTTTAATTTCTTGTCTTCTATCTCTAATAAATATGGTATCGGATTCTGGAAACCGGGTGCAGGAATCATTCACCAAGTGGTGTTGGAAAATTACGCCTTCCCAGGTGGAATGATGATCGGAACGGATTCGCATACGGTAAATGCCGGCGGACTCGGAATGGTTGCAGTTGGTGTTGGTGGTGCAGATGCCGTAGATGTAATGGCTGGAATGGCTTGGGAATTGAAATTCCCGAAACTGATCGGTGTGAAATTAACCGGTCGTTTAAATGGTTGGACTTCGGCAAAAGATGTGATTTTGAAAGTAGCGGATATTCTTACCGTAAAAGGTGGAACAGGTGCTATTGTTGAATATTTCGGTGATGGAGCTATTTCGCTTTCGTGTACCGGAAAAGGAACTATTTGTAATATGGGTGCCGAAATCGGCGCTACAACGTCAACTTTCGGATACGATGATTCAATGCGTCGTTACCTGACGGCTACCGGTCGTGCGGATGTTGTTGCTTTGGCCGATCAGGTTGCTGAGCATTTGACTGGTGATACTGAAGTGTATTCAAATCCTTCTAATTATTTCGATCAAGTTATTGAAATCGACTTAAATACATTGGAACCGCATATCAACGGACCGTTTACGCCAGATCGCGGAACACCTGTTTCTAAAATGAGGGCGGAAGCAGAAGCGAATGGCTGGCCTACAAAAGTAGAGTGGGGCTTGATCGGTTCTTGTACCAATTCTTCGTACGAAGATATGTCTCGTGCCGCATCTATCGTAGAGCAGGCAGTTGCACACGGTATTACACCGAAAGCTGAATTCGGAATCAATCCGGGGTCAGAACAAGTGCGTTTCACCATTGAGCGCGATGGGATCATTGCAACTTTCGAGAAAATGGGCACAAAGGTATTTACCAATGCTTGCGGACCTTGTATCGGTCAGTGGGATCGTGCGGGTGCCGAAAAACAAGAGAAAAACACCATTGTTCACTCATTCAACCGTAACTTTTCAAAACGTGCCGATGGTAACCCGAATACACATGCTTTTGTAACCTCTCCTGAAATGGTGGCTGCGTTGGCGATTGCAGGTGACTTGGGCTTTAACCCGTTGACGGATACGTTGACGAATGACAAAGGTGAGGCAGTGAAATTGCTTCCTCCGAAAGGTGATGAGTTGCCAACAAAAGGATTTGATGTAGAAGATCCGGGTTATCAGGCTCCGGCAGAAGACGGAAGCGGTGTTTCGGTTTTGGTTGCGCCTGATTCTTCACGTTTGCAATTGCTCGAGTCATTCCCGATTTGGAACGGACAAAATATTACAGGTGCAAAATTGTTGATCAAAGCAAAAGGAAAATGTACCACCGACCACATTTCGATGGCTGGTCCTTGGTTGCGTTACCGTGGTCACTTGGATAATATCTCCAACAACATGTTGATTGGTGCCGAAAACGCATTCAACGGAAAAGCAAACGAGGTTGTGAATCAACTAACTGGTGCCACAGGTGAAGTTCCTGCAGTACAACGTGCTTACAAAGCAGCAGGAATTCCTTCAATAGTAGTAGGTGATCACAATTACGGTGAAGGTTCTTCTCGTGAACACGCAGCAATGGAGCCACGTCACTTGGGCGTTTGTGCAGTGATTGTGAAATCGTTTGCACGCATCCATGAAACCAACTTGAAAAAACAAGGGATGCTGGGTCTAACTTTTGCTAATGAAGCCGATTACGACAAAATCAGAGAAGATGATACGTTCAACTTCATTGATTTGGTTGGATTTTCTGCAGGTAAACCGTTGACACTTGAGCTGGCTCATGCCGACGGTACAACGGAAACGATTTCGCTAAACCATACCTACAACGAGCAACAAATTGAGTGGTTTAAAGCCGGTTCAGCGCTAAACTTGATTAAATTACAAGAGAATTAATAGGCGTTATTTCTAATTTCGAATACTTGAATCCCGTTGATGAATATCCATTCTCGACGGGATTTTTCGTTGGCTTCAAATCGACCGAAATGCAAAAAAATGCTAAAAACTGAATTTTTTGACTAGTTTTGCTTCCGTTTTAATAACCTAAATAAAATAATATGTTTAAAAAAATCATTTCAGGTGCTGCTTTAGCACTTTTTGCTGTTTGTTTGCAACCTAACACAGCAAATGCTCAAGCTGTAGAAGAAGGAAATATCTTAATTGATGTTTACTACGGATTCCCGAACCTTTACGGAGCTACTTTCAAAAGCCTTTATGCAAACTCAGGTTCAGAGACTAATGTAGATATTAGCAGCCTTGGCCCATTGGGTTTAAGAGGTGAGTATTTGATCTCTGATAAAATTGGTCTTGGATTGGATCTTGGTTTCAATAACACAAAATTGACGTATACTCAACACGACGATTTTGATAACAAAGATTACGATTACGATTACAAAACACAAAAGATCGGTGCAATGGTTACATTTAACTACCACTTCTTGGAAAGCAATGATAACTTGGATGCTTACTTCATGGTAGGTGCTGGTTATGGTAATCGTTCTTTCACTTTCTCTTCAACAGATCCTAATTATTCTGAAGCGTCAGTTAAGTCTATCATTCCAGTTGCATCAAGAATTGGTGTTGGTATGCGTTACTTCTTCACTGACAATATCGGTTTGAACTTGGCTATCGGTTTTGGTCAAGGTGGACTTGTTAACGGTGGTTTATCGTTGAAATTCTAATTTGAACGTTTAAATACGCTCACATATTGAAAGTTGCCTTATTTTTAAGGCAACTTTTTTATTTTTATAAAAATCCTTCTACTCATGCAATTCGTAAAATCCTGTGTCATTTTCTTCGCTGTTGTTTTGTTGGCTCAAAAAACCAATGCGCAAGCCAATTATATGGGAAGTTTGATTGTGGATCCGTATTATGGAGCTCCCAATCTTGATCGTTTGTTATGGGAAACATCGGGTAGCGCAACGAATGTAACCGATTACAGAAGTAGAGGTTTCGGGCCGTTTGGTGCCAGAGCAGAGTACATGGTTGCCGATCAGTTCGGGTTAGGTTTGGATATTATTTATGCCTCCATTCATACCAGTTATACCGAATATGCAACTGTTTACAATGGAGTTACGGATAGTTTTGATTCAGTAAGTACCGACGTTGACAGTAAAAACCGACGATTACGAGTACAATTGCGTTTCAATTATCATTTTGCCGTTTCAAATCCCAACTTGGATGCCTATATGGGGGTAGGAGCAGGAAGCAATACACGATTCAATAAAACGTATGAAAACGGAGTAGAGCTGAAAGATGATTCCAATTATTATGGAATAGCCATTGTGCCGGTTTCATTTCGTCTTAGTGTAGGCATGCGCTATTATTTTTCTCCCTTTGTTGGTATCAATGCCGAGATTGGGTTAGGCGGTCCGCTTATTTCAGCCGGATTGTCATTCCGATTGTAGCACAAAAAATCCCGAATACAAAACTGTACCCGGGATTAAACTTCTTATTTCAGTTGTTCGGTTAAACCGCTACATTGTGTTCGCGCAGCGCATCATTCAACGAAGTCTTTAAATCTGTCGATGCTTTTCGTTTACCGATAATCAGCGCGCAAGGAACCTGGTATTCTCCTGCGGGGAACGTTTTTGTATACGAACCCGGAATTACAACCGAACGCTCAGGAACATAACCTTTCGTTTCAATCGGTGTTTCGCCGGTTACATCAATGATTTTGGTAGATTGAGTCAACACCACATTTGCGCCTAAAACGGCTTCTTTTCCTACGCGAACGCCTTCCACAACTATACAACGCGAACCGATAAAAGCGTCGTCTTCAATGATTACCGGAGCAGCTTGCAACGGTTCTAAAACTCCACCGATTCCAACTCCACCACTCAGGTGTACATTTTTCCCGATTTGAGCGCATGAACCTACGGTCGCCCATGTGTCCACCATTGTTCCGCTATCTACGTATGCTCCGATGTTGATATACGAAGGCATCATGATCACGCCTGACGCAACAAAGGCACCATAACGGGCAATAGCATGAGGTACAACACGTACGCCCAATTTTGCGTAATCTTTCTTCAACGCCATTTTATCATGAAACTCAAATGGTCCAACTTCAATGGTTTCCATTTTTCGAATCGGGAAGTACATCACAACGGCTTTTTTAACCCATTCGTTTACTTGCCATGTTCCGTCGTCCATAGGTTCTGCTACACGCAAAATTCCCTTGTCTAATTCTTCGATTACGTGTTCAATGGCTTTACGTGTCTCAGCTTCTTCCAACAATGCTCGGTTTTCCCAAGCTGCTTCTATGATTGATCGCATACGATTTTCTTTTTTCGCAAAGATAGCTGTTTTGGGGAACTAGGGAGCTGGAATTAAAGGGAACTAGGCGAACTAAAGTAGTGGAATTCCCTAGTTCCCCAGCTCCCTGAAATCTAGTTCCCTACCTCCCTAATCCCCCAGCTCTCTAGTTCCCCAATTCCCTATCTCCCCAGTTCCCTAAATACCTTATCTTTGCAGCATGGGTAAAATTCTCTCCATTGATTTCGGGTTAAAAAGAACAGGATTGGCCGTTTCCGACGACGGAAAGATCTTTGCTTTCGGATTAAAAACCGTTGAAAGTAAGCACCTCATGACCGAGTTAAAAGCATTGGTTGTGACCGAACAATTGGAAGAAATCGTGATTGGTGAGCCCAAACGATTGGATACCTCCGATTCGCACATCACCGAAAATGTTCGACTCTTGAAACAAACCCTTGAGAAGGAATTTCCGTTAGTGAAAATAGCCTTGTTGGATGAACGTTTTACCTCGAAAATGGCTTCGGCTGTAATTGCACAAAGCGGAATGAAGAAAAAAGATCGGCAGCAAAAGGGATTGATTGATGAAATCAGTGCCACAATTATTTTGCAAGATTACCTTCAAACACGCATGAAATAAGGAATTGTAAAATCTGTTGAACGATTTTATAACTTTGTACTCTAAAAAATTTACGAATGATTTTACCCATAGTTGCTTACGGCGATCCGGTATTAAAAAAAGAAGCGGAAGAAATTGATCAGGATTACCCGAAACTCGATCAATTGATAGCAGATATGTTTGAAACGATGTACGAGGCTTCCGGAGTTGGTTTGGCCGCTCCGCAGATCGGGAAATCGATACGTTTGTTTGTGGTTGACGGAAGTCCGTTTGCCGAAGATGAAGACGAAGAAGAACCAGATCCGCGTGCTGCAGATATGGAAGGATTTAAGAAAGTGTTCATTAATCCGATCATTGAAGAAGAATCGGGGAAGGAATGGGGCTTTTCAGAAGGCTGTCTCAGTATCCCGAAAATTCGCGAAGAAGTCATGCGCAAGGAACGCATCAAGATTTCGTATTTCGATCAAAACTGGGAGTTTCAGGAAGAAGAGTTCGACGGCTTTAAAGCGCGTATCATTCAGCATGAATACGATCACATCGAAGGCGTGTTGTTTACCGATCATTTGTCGGTATTAAAAAAACGGCTGCTCACCAAACGGTTGGCGAATATTTCTCAAGGAATTGTAGACGTAGATTACCGCATGAAATTTCCGAATACCAAAAAAGGACGATAATGAAAGTACTTGTAATAGGAATGTTGGGGTTGATGGCTGTTGTAGCAGCTTGTTCTGGTGGCGAAGAGAAAGAGACGGTAACCAAAGAATCGCTCGTTAAGGAATTGACAGTCTTTGAAGATTCACTTAAACGCAATCTGATTCCTGCGGGCAGTAGGGCTACAACGATGAATTATGCCGAAAAATGTTTGGTGATTTATCGCAATTTCCCAAAAAGCAAGGAAGCACCGAAGTATCTTGATAAAGCCCATGTGATTCTTTCCAGCAACGGACTTCATGGTTTAGCAGTGTTGTATGCGGATACCTTGATTAACAACTATCCCGATTACAAAAACCGACCGATGGTGTTGCAAAGTTTGGCTTCATCGTATGATTTATTCATCATTCCGCGCAAAAAAGAATTGGTGATTAAGTACTACACGATGTTGCTCAAAGAAAATCCGAATTTACCAAAAGAAGAGCGCGAAACAGTTCAGTTTAGACTCGATAACATCGACAAAACCTTTGATGAACTCATTGAGTTACAAACAAAAGATTAGTTAACGATGTGTTAATGGATTTCTTTTATGAAAGAATACTTCTATATTTGATCAAACACTTTAATGTTGCACACAATGAAAAAGATATTTTTTACAATGATGTTAGCGTTTGTTGCTTCTGTAGGCTTCAACGCAGCAATCGCTCAAGAAGTTCAGGCTGGTCCTAAAATTGAGTTCGCAAAAGACGTTCACGATTACGGAAACGTTAAAAACGGTGGAAACGGAACGTGTACGTTTGAATTCACCAACACAGGTAGCGAGCCGTTGATTATTTCGAATGCTAAAGGATCTTGCGGTTGTACCGTTCCTGAGTGGCCGAAAGAACCAATTGCACCGGGAGAAAAACAAAAAATCACCGTGAAATACAACACGAAAAACGCAGGTCCGATCAACAAATCGGTTACCATTACTTCGAATGCTGTAAATGAGCCTACGAAAGTATTGCGTATCAAAGGTAATGTTGCTGCTCCGGCTGAAGGAAGTCCTGTAAACAACACAGGTGCACCGTCTGCAAACTAAGAACACATGAAATTTACAGTAGTTTTTATACTGTTGGTCTTAAATTCCGCCTTTGGCTTTGGTCAAACGGCGGAATTTTTTTGTGACCATCCGGTACATAAGTTCCCCAAAACGCAAGAAGGCGTTCAGCTCAAATATACTTTCGAGGTTAGTAATACCGGCAAAGCACCGTTGATTATTACCGATTATGATGTGGCGTGCACTTGTACTAAAGTGACGCTTCCCGGAACTATTAAACCGGGCGATGTTGCCGAAATCACCGTTGAATTCGATACCAACGGAAAATACTACCAGCAAGACCGAACCATCATCCTGCATACCAACTCCAAGAAAAAAACCGAATACCTGCGCTTTAAGGTGTTTGTGGTTCCTACCGAGGACTAAAAAAGATGTTGGATTTTTGATGCTTAATGTTTGATTAGGATTTTCAAATTAAACTGAATTCGTCCTATCGAAATCAATGATTCGTTCATTTGAAGGCTGATCTTTACCTGAATTTCATCCAACATCAAAAATTCAACATCAAGCATCATCCGGTGGTTAATGATCTGTTAAAGAACTCCTTCATTCTTATCTGTTTCGTACCTTTCTATTATCTAAAACGAAAAACAATGAAATCAACATTCTTTACACTTCTACTTGCATTGGTTGCTATGACATCGGCAAGTAATCTTTTCGCTCAACCTGTAAATCAGCAAGGTGGCGCAATCATCGAATTCACCAAAGAGGTACACGATTACGGTACAATTAAAAACGGAGCCAATGGCGAATGCACGTTTGAATTCACGAATAAAGGAGCAGAACCACTCATTCTGGCTGATGTGAAAGGTTCTTGTCAATGTACTGTTCCCGAATGGCCGAAAGAACCGATTGCTCCCGGAGCTAAAGGGGTGATCACCGTAAAATACAACACCAAAAATGCAGGTCCGATCAATAAATCGGTTACTATAAGTTCAAATGCAATAAACGAACCGGTGAAAGTATTGCGCATCAAAGGAAATGTATTGGCTCCTACAGATGGAACTCCGGTTAATGAAACGGGTGCGCCGACGAAATAGAAAAATCAAAAAGTTATAAAGATGCTACAGGCGGATTTTCATTGAAAGTTCGCCTGTTTTCTTTATCGGAGCACGTTCACATGTCCGGTAAGTTCCTTGTACGTTTCCATTTCGGCCGAAATGTAGGTGAGTTTGTACACATACGTTCCGTCTTGAACGGTTTTTCCTTGAAAAGTTCCGTCCCAAGCCAAATCGGGGTCGGTGGTCGAAAAGACAATTTCACCCCAACGATTAAAAATCACCAGCTCGAATCGGTCAAACGGACAGTCGTATTGGGTCACATACAATTCATTTACACCGTTGTTGTCGGGAGTAAACGTATTTGGTAAATACACCGAGCAAAAACAGCGCTCTTCTTTCACCGTAATAGTGTGGGTTTCTTCCTCACACGGTGTGGAAACGGTAAACTGATACGTTCCGGCATCGTGAATAGAAATAGCGGAAGAAGTGTGTCCGTCTTCCCAAAGCACTGTTATTAACGACGAATTTATAGTTGGTCCGATCAACGCGCTTTTATCTTCACAAATGGTGACAAGACTGTCGTATGCTACAAAGCCGGCGAGTGATGGATAGAGTGACAGATTAAACGTATCGATGCGTGAACATCCGTTTTGCATACTTTCAACCCAATAACTGCCGGCATTCCAACAAGCAAGGTTACTTTCGGTTGAACCGTTGTACCATTCGTATGCCACAAATCCGCTATTGTCCAATTGTAAATGAACGGTATCTCCGATGCAAATGAGCGTGTCGTTGGGTAACGGATCGGGTGGAAGCGCCAATAGCGTGAGCAATAAGCTGTCGGTTGTGGCGCAATTTCCCAGCGAAGCTCTTCCCCAGATCAATCCGGCTGTCGAGAATGACTGCACGGGTGTTGTGTTTCCATTCGACCAAAGATAGGTGCATCCCGGTTGGGTGATATCTAAGGTGAGCGATGTTCCATCACAGATGCTTTGGTCGTCGCCTAAATTGACTGCAGGGTAAGGCACAATCGTTACAACAACCGTATCACGTACCGGACAAGAATTGAAGGTTCCGTTCGCAATGTAAGTTCCACTTGTTGAAACAATGTATTGCTGAGAAGAACTTCCATCTTGCCAAGTTATTGGGTTCGCTGCCGGATTGGCGCTCAAGACAAGCTGACTTCCTGCGCATAATGTTGTATCGTTTCCTAATTGAAGATCGGGAACCGTAATGAGGCTGATCACTGCAGTATCCGTTTTCGGGCAATTTCCCACAAACGCATTCACCCAATACGTACCGGGATTTGAAACGGTGATGGAAGCTGAGGTTGCTCCCGTACTCCATTGATAGGTAGCGTTGGGGGTGGTGGCATCAAGTGTTGTGGAAGCGCCTTGACAAATCGTAGCATCGTCAAAAAAATTGAACGGCTCAGCAACACATGGGCATTCGAAATGAATGGAATCAATCACGAATTCATATTCTGACGCGAACCGGTTGTAGGTGAATGAGATCGTGGTGACTTCACCCGCCCAATAAACCCATGCTCCGGGATTGTTGTTGGCGGTGGAACTGTTGTTGTCGTCAGAAGTGATGATAGAGCCATTGATAAACAGCGGATTGATTCCGTTTAAAAGTTGAATGGAGGCAGGAGGTGGAGTCACATTGCTCAAATACTCTTCAGCCGGACCTGCATCACCTTGATTGTCTTCATCCAAATCCAAAATTCGCATCCCGAAATTGGAAACTGGCGTGTTGAAGGTGATCGTAATGGCCATGGTGTTTCCGCTATTCGAACTAAGCGACGGAAAGACAACGCCAGAGCCGTTTACGGCAACAGGATTGTAATTGAATCCGAGATTGGAAGTGGTTGAAAGCGTGTAATGAATGTTTTGACAATTGGTGCCGCTAAAATCGGGACTTTGTTGTGAGGTGGTATAATCCGGGGTTACCCAATTCATTCCATCCGTAAACGCATCGTTTTGGGAAAAAACAATTGGCGAAGAGAGCAGGGAAAGCAATAGAAGACACAATAGTACGATTCTCATAGCATCCGGATTTTAATACTCTTCTGATTACCAAACATACGCATTGGTTTAACGAACGCTGCCTGAAAACCTGAGCAATCTATTCATCATTAACGGATTCCTATTTTTTCTGTAGGTTCCACTGATTAAAAGGGAATTCTTGTTTTTACGAATGGTTGTACTTTTTTTTCGTGATGAGATGGGTGATTAATTTGTTGATTTTATATAATTTGTAGTAAAAGTAGTGCTGTATGAGTAATGAATTGATTCAGAATTCGGATTATTTACAATGGTTAGGGAATATAAAACAACAAATACGGACTTCTCAACAGAAGGCATCGCTTGCAGTTAATCAAGAATTGCTCGGTTTGTATTGGTTCATTGGTAAATCACTTGCAACAAAGCATACTGAATGGGGTGATAAATTCATTGAAAATCTTGCTCGTGATCTTAAGATTGAATTTCCTGATATGAAGGGGTTTTCCAAGCGGAATTTAGAAAATATGAAAAGATGGTATGTTTATTATTCTGATCATATTGAAATTATGCAACAGCTTGTTGCGCAATTAAGAATCGATACTAACCTTGAATTTACGCAACAACCTGTAACGCATTTAAAATCATATACTGCCTCAGAAGATTTAGATCATAAAGTGTCGATAATTCTTTTTCAAATACCATGGGGACATCATACACTCATATTAACCAAAATAAATGGTATTGACGAAGCAATTTTCTATATCTCAAAGACGATCCAGAATGGATGGAGTCGTTCAGTTATGCAATATCAAATCGAAAGTGGTTTGTATCATCGTCAAGGGAAATCACTGACGAATTTCCAATTAACACTTCCTGATAGTAGAGCTGATTTAGCCCAAGAAGTGATCAAAAACCCGTACAATTTCGATTTCTTAATGCTTGCGGAAGACGTTAAAGAACGCGAGTTTGAAAAAGCACTCATACAACACATGAAGAAATTCTTACTTGAATTAGGCCGAGGGTTTGCGTATGTTGGAAATCAATATAATTTGAATGTTGATGGGGATGATTTTTTTCTGGATTTATTGTTTTTCAATATTAGCCTTAATTGTTACGTGATCTTTGAACTAAAAGTGGGGGATTTTAAACCGGAATTTGCTGGAAAACTCAATATGTATGTAAATGCAATTAATCATCAGGTTAAACAGAAGGAACATAATGAAACCATAGGTGTGCTACTTTGCAAAACACCAAATAAAACAGTCATTGAATATTCAATCAAAAGTATTCAGAATCCATTGGGTGTTTCAGACTATTCATTTCAAACAGCTTTACCAAATGAATTACAAGCAGGCTTACCAACGATAAAGGAATTAGAAGAAGAAATGGATGCAGAGATTGGTGTCCAACTTAGTCCATTAGAAGAAAAGAAAAATAGGCTCCTTGATTTAATAAATTCGAAAGCTCACGAAGAAGTTCAACTAAAGCGAACTCCCGAAGTGATTCGAACAATTGTAGACTCGGTATTCATTCCACTTTGCGATTGGGTTGAACAGAAAATAGAAGAGCAACAAATAGGTAGTTTGTATTTTAAATTTCAGAAGACTTATGGTCTTGAAGGGTTTGGAAAAGTTGATAGAACTGAATTCTATGTAGATTTAGACAAAAGAGGAATCCCCCAAAATATTCAGTTTCATTGCATTTTTGATGGGTTTAAAAAAGCAGGGACTCACGCTTTTCAAAGTGTATTAAGTTTTCAGTTTACGTTTTCTGATTTTAAATATGCAATCACACTTAATTACGATGAGAAACCGCATCAAGAATATCTGTACACCAATTTGTTGAATGAAAAGATTTTAGAGCAACTTGCGGAAAAGTTGGTTTCTGATCTTTTGGATACTGTTTTCGAAGCGGTTAACCGCATTTCTAGCTAGATTTTCTAATCAAGAATGCGTAAATGGGATTTGCTGCCCTCATTTGTTTCCCACAACTTCCCCACGATTGCCTCGAGTTATCAACAACCGCCAACTCTTCCTGCTATTAAACGCTCAGTTTTAGCTAACTTTATTCTCCCAAAAATACCCTGAAATATGTTCTTGATTTTTGATACCGAAACAACGGGTTTACCGCGCGATTGGAATGCTCCCATAACCGATTTTGACAATTGGCCAAGAGCAGTTCAGATTGCTTGGCAATTGCACGATGCAGACGGTAACTGTGTTGAACATAAGGATTTTTTGATTCAACCGGAAGGATATGATATTCCTTTTGATGCCGAACGAATCCACGGAATTTCAACTGCACTAGCAGCACAAGAAGGGGCGAAACTGGATGAGGTTTTGGTGCATTTCAAAGATGCGTTGAGTAGATCACAGTTTGTGGTGGGGCAAAACGTAGGATTCGACGTCAATATCATGGGCTGTGAGCTTTTGCGTTGCGGTGTGGAAACGAACTTACATGATTTGCCGGTGTTGGACACCTGTACCGAAACAACGGCGGGTCTTACAAAACTTCCCGGTGGTCGTGGTGGTCGATTTAAGTTGCCAACACTCACCGAGTTGCACGAATATTTGTTTCAAGTACCGTTTGGTGAAGCGCACAATGCCACTGCCGACGTTGAAGCCACTACGCGTTGTTTCTTTGAATTGGTGCGTCGCGAGGTGTTTACGTTGGATGAATTAAAGGCCGAGCCTGATTTCTTCCAAAAGTTTAAATTACTTCACCCGGATCAAATTCAACCGATCGGGTTGGTGCATATCAATCTCAAAGAAGCGAGTGCGAAACTCAAAGAGGTGGTTGCGCCGAGTGAAGGAGATATTGACCGCGAGGCAGCGCGTGTTCGACTCAAAAATGTGCCCTTTGTACATTTACACAATCACACGCAATTCACCATCCTGCAATCAACCATGGATGTGAAAAGCCTGATCAAACAGGCTATTCAACATAAAATGCCGGCTGTTGCCCTCACGGATACGTCCAATATGATGGCGGCTTTTCATTTTGAAAAAGCCATTTCGGGCATCAACAAACAAATCAAGGCAGACAGAGCCGAAGCTGAAGAAAAAGGCGAACCATTTGATCAGCAGGAAATCATGCCGATTATCGGTTGTGAGCTCTATGTGTGCCGCGATCGAAAAGACAAACAAAACAAAGACAACGGTTACCTGGTTGTTTTTCTGGCAAAGAATAAACGCGGTTATCACAACCTGGTGAAACTGGCTTCGATGGCCTACACGGAAGGTATGTACTACGTTCCGCGTATCGATAAAACAATCGTTGAACAATACAAAGAAGACCTCATTGTGCTTACAGGCGGTTTGTCGGGTGAAGTACCCAACTTGCTTTTAAATGTCGGTGAGAAACAAGCCGAAGAAGCCTTGATTTGGTGGAAAGAGCAATTCGGTAGCGATTTGTACGTGGAAATCATGCGTCACGGTCAGGAAGATGAAGATCGGGTAAATGCTTCTTTGGTGAAGTTGGCTCAAAAACACAATGTGTCGCTTGTTGCTACCAACAATACGTTTTACGCGAACGAGCAAGATGCCAATACACATGATATTCTCTTGTGCGTGCGTGATGGTGTGCAGGTAGCAACACCAAAAGGAAAAGGGCGCAATTTCCGTTTCGGTTTAGAAAACGAACAGTATTATTTCAAATCGTCGGAAGAAATGAAGGAATTGTTCCTTGATTTACCCGAAGCCATTGAATCGGTTGGTGAGATTTTAGCTAAAATAGAACCGTATCCGCTAGCGCGCGAAGTATTGCTTCCGGCTTTTGATATTCCGGAAGAATTCGTCGATCCGCTGGATGCTACTGACGGTGGAAAACGCGGTGAAAATGCGTATTTGCGTTATTTGACCTATAAGGGCGCTGAAAAACGCTATCCTGTAATCACTGATGAAATTCGCGACCGTCTGGATTTTGAGCTTGCAACTGTTGAGCGTACCGGATATCCCGGGTATTTCCTCATCGTACAAGATTTTTGTCAAGCTGCCCGCGATATGGGCGTTTCCGTTGGTCCGGGTCGTGGTTCGGCAGCGGGTTCGGCGGTTGCCTATTGTATTTACATTACTAATGTTGACCCAATTGCATACGATCTGCTCTTTGAGCGTTTCCTAAACCCAGATCGTGTGTCGATGCCCGATATCGATATTGACTTCGATGATGAAGGTCGTGGTCGTGTTATCGAGTGGGTAATCAATAAATACGGTTCCAATCAGGTTGCGCAAATCATTACCTACGGAACCATGGCCGCGAAGTCGTCTATTCGCGATGCGGGACGTGTATTGAACTTGCCATTGCTGGATACGAACATGCTGGCAAAACTGATTCCGGATAACTTTTCGCTCGACGCTATTTTTAATTGGGAAGAACCCAAAATAGCCGAGAAATTGAACAATGCTGTTGATATGGCAAATGTGCAGGAGTTGCGTTCCATTGCTCGCGGTTTCGATTTGCGTGCTGAAGTGTTACGTCAGGCCCAACGCATTGAAGGATCGGTTCGAAATACGGGAATTCACGCCTGTGGAGTCATCATTACGCCGGATGATATCACCAATTTCGTTCCGGTGGCATTGGCCAAAGATTCGTCCATGTGGTGTACCCAATTCGATAACTCGGTAGCTGAAGAAGCAGGGTTGTTGAAAATGGACTTCCTCGGTTTAAAAACCCTGACGTTGATCAAAGACGCGGTAAAAAACGTCAAAAAGCGCCACAATATTGATCTCGACCCCGATACATTTCCGATAGATGATTTACCAACTTACGAGTTATTCCAGCGCGGTGAAACGGTAGGGATCTTCCAATACGAGTCACCCGGAATGCAAAAATACATGCGCGAGCTCAAGCCTTCGGTGTTTGCCGATTTGATCGCCATGAATGCTTTGTACCGACCGGGACCACTCGAATACATTCCCGATTTCGTAAAACGGAAAAACGGTGAGCAGGAAATCAAATACGATTTGGATGCCTGTGAAGAATTCCTTTCAGAAACCTACGGAATTACGGTTTACCAAGAACAGGTAATGTTGCTATCGCAAAAACTGGCCGGTTTCTCGAAAGGTGACGCCGACGTTTTGCGTAAAGCCATGGGTAAGAAGCAGCGCTACATCCTGGATAAGATGAAACCGCAGTTCGTGGAACAAGGTGGACAGCGTGGTCACGATCCGGTGGTATTGGAGAAAATTTGGAAAGATTGGGAAGCATTTGCCTCTTACGCCTTCAACAAATCACACTCGACGTGTTATGCTTGGGTTGCTTATCAAACGGCTTACTTAAAAGCCAATTTTCCAGCCGAATTTATGGCTGCGGTATTGAGTAATAACCTTAACGATATTTCGCAGGTAACGTTCTTCATGGAAGAATGTCGTCGCATGGGCGTTGCCGTTTTAGGACCCGATGTGAATGAATCTGCTTATGAATTTACGGTGAATACCGCCGGAGCAATTCGTTTCGGTTTGGGAGGAATCAAAGGTTTGGGAAGCGGGCCGGTAGAATGTATCATTCAGGAACGTGGCGAGAACGGACCTTTTTCGTCTATTTTCGAAATGACCAAGCGGGTAAACCTGCGATTGGTAAACAAAAAAGCGATGGAAAGTATGGCTTACGCCGGTTGTTTCGACTCGTTCAACAACATCCATCGTGCGCAGTATTTTTATCCGGATAGCAATGGACGTACGTTCTTAGAGAATGCCGTACGTTTTGGTGCCAGTTTACAGGAAAACGAAAACTCTTCTCAAGTTTCGATGTTTGGCGAATCGTCGGATATCAAAATGCCCGAACCGCAAGTGCCGGTGTGCGAGGAATGGCCTACGCTCATGAAACTCAATTTTGAGAAAGAAGTCGTTGGGATTTTCATTTCGGGGCATCCGCTCGACGATTTCCGATTGGAGATAGAAGCTTTTTGCAGCGGAAAAGTGGAAATGCTCACCAAATTGCCCGAATACTACGGACGTGAGTTGCTCATTGCAGCGATTGTAACCGATATTCAGCACCTGACCACAAAGACCGGGAAACCGTTCGGAATCATGAACATCGAAGATTACGCCGGAGGAACCAAGTTGTACTTGTTCGGTGATAATTACCTCAAGTTTGATCGTTTCATGAAAAAAGACCTCATCATTGCCATTCGCGGTAAGGTGCAGGAAGGTCCGTACAAAGACAAAATCACCGGGCAAAAACCCATCGAATTTGCCATCAGCAACATTGAGCAATTAGAGAATTTGCTGGAAACGCGTTCAACAACGCTCAATATCACCATTCCGATTAAGTCACTGGATCAATTACTAATGGGAAAACTGGAAACCTTGTTTCTGGAGTCGGAAGGTAAATGTTCAGTGAAATTCACAGTGGTCGATGTATTAGACGATATCAAAGTAACCATGCCGTCGCGCAAACTGAAAATAGAACCGTCGGTGAAAATGATCAATGCGATCAAAGAATTGCAGTTGGAAGTAGAGTTGGAGGGGAGTTAGTTAGTTAGTTAGTTAGTTAGTTAGTTAGTTTCGCGACTTGTCAACTTTACGTGCTTATTGATTTCTCCTCGATGAGAAGCTTGTTGGTTTAATAGTTCTGGTTTTTTACTATATTCATCATCAATTTAATACCTATTTCTAATGAACAAAATCACACTATTACTTACAGCTTCACTCTCGTCGTGTTTTTTAGTTGCTCAGACGGTTACGTATGATTTTAGTCAGGATCCTTTGGCGAATGGTTGGACCTCAGTCATTGATCCCGGAAGTGGTGTCGGAATTACCTACGATGGGTCAAACCAGCAGATACAGTTTGATATTACCACTGGAGTAGAAAATAATTTCATTCACCGTGCTTTACCTTATTCGTTGAGCGATCTTTTTTGCGTATCGTTCAAGATTCACCCTGATACTGTGAATCAGAATACATTTTTTCCGTTATTGTTGTCTCAGATTGGATTAAGCGGTGCTTCCGATATTCATCCATGGCGTATGGATTACAACGGAGGTGTGGGAAACTTTCAGAATATTGATTTGATAGGTGTATGTGTGACCAACATGGAGATTAAATTGCTGAATCGCAACGGAAGTGTTGTTGACGCGTCTTCATTATTGTCGTTCAACCAACCGTTCAGTATGACTGCGAATACTGATTATTGGATCAAATTAGAGTTAGAGGACGCCACTCATACGCGTTTGTATGTCTACTCGGATGCTGCGATGAGCAACGAATTGCGAAATCAATTGTTTACAACACCTGATTTGGATCCGTTTAATGAAATCTATATTGCCAATTGTAATGGAAACGCTACGACGTATATTGTAGGAAAATTGGATGATTACGTAATCAATAAATGCTCTGTTGCGGGTATTGAAGAAACGGAAATCTTAAATCCGAATTGGCAGATGTACCCGAATCCTGCAACCAATGCATTTGAAATAGAAGGCACTGAAACAATTGACCGGATTGTTGTTTACGATATGAAAGGGGGTAAAGTGTCTGTTTCTTCTGTTATTACTGCGAATCATGCCTCGATTGAAATGGGTACAGAAGCTATGAATGGAATTTATATGGTAGAAATCACTGCTGATAATGGCGGCGTATATAGAACACGTTTATTAATACAATAAAAGCAGTTAGTTCTGAATTTTTAAGAGTTATAGGATATTATAGAATCCCTTTTCCGGCACTGGAGAAGGGATTTTATAGTTTAAGTAACATCTTCCCAGCCCGTTTTTCAAACGAGGAACCGTTTTTGTGCAATTGATCTTCAATTACAATTTTTAATTCGTGTTTCAGGTCCGGGTGTTTTTCGGTTTGTTTGAATAGTGCGAGCACGGCAAAACTCTTGGTGGATGTGCTGATTTTCGGGTCAAGAATCCATTTGAACAAGGCGTCAATTACTTCTCCTTCTATTTCTTCGGGAATACCGGCGAGCCAACAAAATTTAGCGATACTTCTGTCGTAGTTGGGAACTTTAATCTCGAACCGTTTCGCAAAGAGATATGGAACCACAGGAGCAACTCTTTCCGGATCAATTTCAACCAAACCGCCCATGAGCCACAAAAAGCGCATTGCTGTAAATCGGTCTGCATCAAGCAACATCAGTAAGTCTTGCAAATCAACGTTGTTTTCCGAGAGGTAACGCGCCCAGTTTCTGAAACTAGCGTCTGAATCGTCTTCTCTAAACGATTGGCGAAGTTGGTCTGCAAGATTCATTTACAACTCAATTATAACGGGATTTCTTAGAATGAAATTCCGGTTAAAATAGCTACTTTTAGCCATCAAATAATTCAATAAATGAAATTAAAATCAACTTTTCTGGCAGTAGCTTTCTTAGCTGTAGCCCATCAAATCACCTTTGCTCAAGAAGTAGAATGGAGTGAACTCGTAAAAAGTAACGGTCGTGGAACGGTTATTTATCCGGAACAAGGTAAAAATTTCTACACCACTGTTTGGAGCGGAGGAATGCTTGCCGGAAGCTATCAATTGAAGCGTTATGAAGATTTTATGCCGATCGCTCAAGAGAAAATTGTACTCAAAACGGAAAGTGGCATGGGTTCGTTAAACGACATGATCATTGTGAAAGGCAAAATGGTCGTGTTTCTTTCCGATAAAGCCGATAAGCAGAATAAACTATACTATCAACGTTATACCGAGAGTTGTACGCCTGAAGGTGTGCCAATCTTGCTTGCCGAGTATGACATGCCGAAAGGATGGAATAAATCGGGTTATTTTAATGTGATTCAATCGAAGAATAAAGGCTTTTTCTGTGTGGAATATTCCGTTCCAAGCACGAAAACTGAAAGCGAGCGCTTCGGATACAAAGTATATGATGAGGAGTTTAATGTGATTTCAGAAGGAGAATACGAATCGCCATATGACCCGAGAGAAGCCGATATTACCAATCACTATTTGTCGAATACCGGTGATTTGTTTTTAGGATTAAAGGTTTATAATACCAACGATCGTGGAAAAGTACGTGATTATACATCGTTGAAAAAATACCTGATCTTTTTGATCAAAGACGGTGACTTAACGGAAATGAACCTCGATTTGGGCGACAAGCATATTACCGATATGACTTTTTCGTCGGACGAACGTCGTATTTTGACTTGTACCGGACTTTACGGTGAAGGGGCGTATAGGACAAAAGGCGCATTCTATTTTCAAGTAGATTTCGCCAATCAGGAAATTGTAAATGAAGGTTTCAGTGAGTTTACTAAAGATTTCATCACGCAAGATTGGTCGGAAAAACAAAAAACGAAAGCCAACAAACGCGAAGAAAAAGGGAAAGGTTCACCGCAATTATATAGTTACGATTTCCGCGAAGTACATACAACAGCCGATGGTGGAGTGGTAGTGGTAATGGAGCAATATTACGTAGTTGTGCATACAACAAGAGATCCGAAAACGGGAGCAACTACTACCACATACACGTACTATTACAATGATATTATTACCTATCGCGTGCAAGAAGACGGACAGTTCGAATGGATTCAAAAAATGAACAAACGACAAGTGTCAACCAACGACGGTGGATACTTGAGTAGTATTGGCGGTTATTTCACCGATGATAAATTCATTATGTTCTTCAACGATAACAATAAAAATTACACAGAAACAGGTGATTTTTCTATCGAAGAAAAAGGATTGTACACAGCTTCTTTCAGAAAGAAAACAAATTGTGTTGCGAAAGTTGAAATTGATTTGACCAATGGCGAATACTCGCGCAACCGTTATACTTCTCGTGAAGAAACTGCTGCCTACGCCGTACCTAAAAAATTCACTGCCGATTACATCAATAGCGAAATGTTTATGTACTTCCAGTATGGTAAAAAAGAGAAATTCGGTTTGCTGAAATTCTAAGCAATCTAATAATTATTGTTGGGGTCGTCATCCTTAGGCTGACGACCCTTTTTTATTGGTGAAATCCGGAATTATCAGCAGCATAAAACGCTGTGATTTTAGGGTGTTTTTTCAACACTAAGGAGCCAAATGCGCTAAGTTAATGCTGTCAACAGATGAATCTATTGGATCTGGAAAAGCCAGCTTAATAATCACAAAGAACAATCAATTCTCTGCGCCTTTACGCTTACGCTGAAGCTTGTGCCATCGCTAAAGCTATTGGTGACATGCGATTAGCGCAAGTGTTGCGTTGATTTTAATTATTATAAATGCGAATACTTAGTATTGAAAAGTACTTTGTCACTCCAACAATCCCCTCAACTCAATCAACTCGTTTACCTTTTCAAGGTTTCCTACCTGCTGAAAGGCGGTGATGAGGTTGGTAATCATACGGCGAATGATAGCCGAATTGGAACACGGTTCGTAATAATCGCGGTTGTGCGGTAAATTCAAACCATCGAGGAATTGATGAATGTCTTCTTTTTGGAAAATACTTCCTTTTGAAAAGGCATTCACATAAAACAACACACCATATTCGTTGGCGTTCGACAAATATTGATTCGCTCCGAATTCATCCATATATGCCAGAATGAAGTGATTCGGTAGGTTCACTCCGTAAATCGGCAATTCGAGTTGTTGCGCAACAATACTATACAGAATACTTAAACTCAAAGGATTTCCCTTGCGGGTTTCAATCACGGTATTGATATACGAATTGGTAGGTGAATTGTAGTTTTTGGAATTTCCGGTAAAACCGTAGCTCCCGAAAAACACGTTGTTCAACACTTTGACTGTTTCAAACGCCGTCATGTTTTCATTCAACTCCAACCAGCAATCGCGACGCAGTTGCTCGATGAATTTTGTGATAGCGGACTCGTCCAATCCCGGATATTGGTACTTGGAAATAATAATAGTGCCTTGCAACAAATCTTTCGAAGGACCTTCATACCAAGCCATGAGTTGGCGTTTGCACTCTTCGAATTGAATTTCGTGAATGATAGTTTCTATGCGCGATTGAAAGAGCAAGCCGAAATCGCGTTCTTCCCAAGATGACTCTAAGTAGTGAATAGCATCCGGTCCGTATTCCAGCAATCGATCGCGTACATGCGCAAAAATTTGCTCATCCGGGTCATCCATGAGTGCAATCAGTGCTTGTAGCGATTTTAAATCTTTCATCTTTACAAAAGTAAAAAAGTAGCCCTCTGCGTTTCGAACTCATTGATTTTCTTGTTAAAAGCAAAGTGTTAATAGCGTGAATTGATCGTTAATTTGAAGTCGAATCAAGATCTTACACTATTTTAGTAACAGATCATTATTGCTACATTACAGAAGTATAAATACTACAATTGACTTATTGCACTGACCTCTGATTAGTAATAGTTTTACATTAAACGCTTGTCAATCATGAAAATAGTCCAATTGCTAGTATTAACCCTGTTTTTAGGTCTCACCGCTCGGGCGCAACAGTATAGTTTGATTGAGCAAAACGGCCGCTACGGGTATTCTTTTCAGGGTAAAGTGATCATTCCCGCAACCTTCGAATACGCTACTCATTTTAGTGAAGGATGTGCTTTGGTGAAACAAAACAACCTCTGGGGATACATCGATTCAACCGGACAATGGATTGTTAAGCCTACATTTCAAACCGCGAGTTTGTTTAAAGGAGGCATTGCCACCGTTTTCGTGAACGGAAAAATGGGATTACTGAAAGCTGACGGAAGTTATAAAGTGAAACCGATTTATGATACGTTGATCGAAGAATACAACGGAGTACAGGTCGTTTCAAACGGTAAAAAAGGTTGGATTTCGAATGATTGGGAAGAGCAAATTCCAGCCGAATACCTGCTGTTTAATTTTTCCTATGATTACGTGAGTGCAAAAAAAGCAAATGCAGGTTATGATCTGTATTGGAGAGGAAAGTTGCTCAAAACAAACCTGGAATATGCCCTTAGTTATAGCGATGTGCATGTAGATGCAAAACAAGTAACTGTTTGGGTCGATGGTAAAAAGGGAATACTGGATCAGGAAGGTAATTGGATCGTTGAACCGGTTTACAGCAACATCATGTATCATTTTTTAGGTGACTATTTTGATGATCACTTTACCGCCACGCCGGCTTTGTATTTACTCGATAGCACGCAGTATATGTATTTCGATGACCAACATGAAGTGTGGGAACAATACGATGCTACCAAGTTATTCATCGCCAAAATAACCGGTGAGTTAATTACGAAATCTCCGGTAGAAACGTTTGAAATAAAACGCAATGGACAAGGAACCATCGATCGTGTTGAAATTAGATTGAATGGTAAAATCGCCTACCTTCAATCGGATTATAGTATTACCGAAACACCTTATATTTCTACAGAAAAGTACTTCAATTGGCAATTGCTAAATGACGGTGAACATGTGCATATAGTTGATTACAGAGACAAGGAAATTGCAGCTTTTGATGCCGTTAGTATTCCTGAAACGGGAATACCGGTGTATGATGAATACGGTGAACCTACCGGAGAATATGTCGAAGCGGAGTATGCTCCTTATATGGAAGTGATGAATGTCATAGACAGTGTCGAAAAATGGGCTGTTTTTGAATTGGAAGAACAAAAAATCATCACAAATTGGACTGTTGATCACCATGCCATTACTTACTATAAACGGGAAGGTTACAACCGTCTGTACGTTGATTACCATTATGGACCCGACACGACCAGTTGCGATTATTACATAGCCGGAAGTGAAGGTGTGATGGATGATTTCAGCCATACCTGGGTTACACCGGTTGTCAATAACTGGATCATGGTGCAAAACGATTTGCAAAAGGAATTTGTATTGCAGCATGTAAGCCGCGAGAAAGGACCGGTAGAAATCCTGCGCGCTCCATTCATGGAATTGTCGACAAACCGGTATGAACAGACATTCGTAGAGTCGGAAGT
>Ga0302296_1000399_pt1 | contig 36367 bp, 47 predicted proteins | sample III_Fen_N3_1_FD_194546 | JGI IMG/M metagenome (GOLD analysis project Ga0302296, IMG submission 194546) | Peat permafrost microbial communities from Stordalen Mire near Abisko, Sweden - III_Fen_N3_1 | ecosystem: Environmental > Terrestrial > Soil > Wetlands > Permafrost | place: Sweden: Abisko... | reverse complement strand
AACTCGCCACTCGGGATTTCCATGAATTACATAAGGGGCATAAAACGAACCATTCAAAAGCATGACACGCAACCTTAATGAAAATCAATGAGATAGCGAAACGTTGAGAAAAACGAATTGTGAAAAGAGTTATTGATTGCTTTAATGTTGCTTTAATTCAGGAAGGAAAAAACGGGGCAAAAATTGCATTCACTTTAATCGCCTGGTACACTGACCCGATTATAGCCTGAAACGCCCTTAAAATAAGCCATTTTAGCCCCTTTACGAAGTATGATGACTAATTGAAAGCTCCTTAAATTGGGGCTTTTTTTGTGCCTTTTTTTTAATGGTATTTAAACGCTGAAAAAATGTGGTATAAACATACACCGGAACGAACACCGGACGAACACCGGACATAAAAGCACTAAAATAACTGGCTATAAGTACACCTTTAAGTATTAAAAACACCAATAAAAAGCCATTTATAGGCGTTTATATATACCTATAATCCTATAACATAATATTAACATGTTGTAATAAATAGCTAATAATTAGTGCTTTAATAATGTTTTAGGGTATTTTACCTATAAAAAACGTGTGTGTGCGCAGTTAATACTATTTCATTGAGTTTACTCTTACGCTAGCTTTGACAAAAGCCAAAGCCCGAATACTTGAAATTGAAACATCCTTATCGGAGTGATGCTGGTTATGGCTAACCAGCCGAACATGTTCGGGGATATCGCTTTTTTGAATATATTTTACGGTCACATATTCCTCTCCATCGATGTCGATTGAAATTAGATACATTTCGCCCCAAAAGATACCGTTATTGATATCGTGTACCCGTTTGTAAAGAACGATATCACCACTCTTTAATAATGGATACATACTGTCGCCGGTGATGTGAATAGCTCCATCACATTTCGGCAAATTTGGAATGCGGATATAATCAACAGGTATTTGTTTGACTGCATCATTGAATAATGGTACCAAGCCCGCAACTGCCTCCATATCGTATAACGGAATATTTTGATTACCTCTTAAATTATCTGTTTTTAATTTAAAACTTTCGACAGTTCTATCCTCGATAACATTATCAGTATCGTATTCAGGATAATAATTTAATCCTGGAATAACGGTAGGACTTCCCTCGCCAGTTAAAAACCACCGTGCTGATAAGTCTCTATACGCATATAGTATTTTTTCAATAGTCTCCGAATTGAGTCCACCCTTACCAGCGCGAGATTTGCCCAACGAACCCACCGATAAACCAGCGTCTACTGTTATCTTATTATCGTTAAGACCTTTTTCTTTAGCGTAATAATCAAGTCGTTGTATAATATTTTCAAATTTCATTGAAAAAACTCTATATTATATTTGTATCGTATTGAATAAACTCTATATTTGTAACACATAACCGTAACAAATGTACGATAATTCAAAATGAAAAAACAAATATTTTTTAATCAGGACATTGAAGACGTGAGAAATAAACTTCCGAAAAGATGTGCATTTAGCACTATTTCGGAAATGATTAATAAAGAATATACGCCAGGAACCATCAGGCATATGTTTGCCCAACGCCGAACCATGAGCCCAACGGTACTGGAAGCTGCAAAAAAACTTATCGATTTTATTACACCAGAAACCAAATCACCAGAAAATGAAAAAGATGAATAAATTTTTCGCATTTGTTTTCGCAGTACTTGGAGTACTGCTTTTTTTGGAGCTGCGTTTAAAGGCACTCACTGGCACTTTGCCACCTGCGTTGCCTGTATGTTTTTAAGCCTGCTATTTTTTGCAGACTCCAGCGATCAGAATAAACCTGGTCTTTCAGGAAAGTAAAAATAAGCCGAGTAAGTGATTCCGGGATTAGCCGCGACAACAAGCGGCCCCCGGTTTCTTAAAAACAAAAAACCAAAAACCCAATGATCCCATACGAATACCATAATGAACAGCTAGGAATACGTGCAAACGTTCTGATTTCTGGCGAAGATGCAGACCCGAGCAGCTTAGTTCTGATCGGAGAGCGCGGTTTACGGCATCGGATTGAAAACGGTTATATTAAAAGGTTACGGATGCGCGGGCCTAATACTCCGGCATTAGTAAAGTGGGATACTCTACCGCGTGACTGGCAAAAGCTATTAGTTGAAACTTTTGGTGAGCCACAAAGACAAGTTAGGCAGTCGCTTTTTGAAAGGCACTACAGCCGTGACAGTGTTGCTATTGAGTTTTACACCAATTACCAGCTTCAGGACGGTAAATTTTTGCCTGATGCAGTTATTGACGAGTACACGCTTAATGCTTCGGTTTTAAATACTGCCGAAACGATTTATAAAAAACGTTATGAGCTGCGCAAAAGTCTTCGCGGCGGAGTTGCCGACATTTGGACAATTGTTACCAATGAGTGCAACCGTTTTAGAGATATTCAGGGCCATACACTTCCGGCCAACGCTGCGAGCCTTCGCCGTAAACTGAAGGAATACCAAAAAGAGAGCTACGAGGCTTTAATTCATGGCAACTTCTGCAATAAGTCGGCTTTAAAGGTTGATGAATCTGTCATTAATTTACTCAATAGCATGTTCGCCTATCAATCAGATAAGCCAACAGCTACACAGATTTCAAGACAATACGATAGTTTTTTATCCGGATATGTTAAAGTAATCAATAGTGAAACTGGCGAAGTGTACGATCCGAAGGAATTTCCAAAGCTTTCGCCAGCAACAATTACCAATTATCTCGCCAAATGGTCTTCAAAAGTTGGAACGCACACGATCCGCTCAGGAAACCGACAAATATGGATGTCGAAATTTAGATCGTTCCACGACATGAAGCAACCCGAATATTCAGGATCAATTATTTCGATTGATGACCGTCAGCCGCCGTTTGAATATGCCAAAGGAAAACGCATGTGGTTTTATAATGGTATCGATTTGGGTTCTGAAGCATTTACAACATGGGTTTACGGACAAACTAAGGAGGGAATTATCGACGATTTCTACCGTCAGATGGTTCGAAATTATATCGGCTGGGGATTTAACCTACCGGCTGAACTGGAAGGTGAAATGAGTTTAAACAGCAAGTTTCTGAACACTTTTCTTGAGAAAGGTACAATGTTTCAATTTACCCACATTGAGGCTAATAATGCCCGTGGAAAACGTATAGAACGCTACTACGGAAACCTACGATACAACATTGAAAAAGAACGCGAAGGCTGGTTAGCTCGTCCATTTGCGCTTTCAGAATCGAATCAGGCAGGGCCAAAGGCACAACCGTTTATACCCTACGACCAACTGGCTGAAGGTTGCCTGAAAGATATTGAGACCTGGAACAACATGGAGCATTCGAAGATTAAGGGAAAAACACGCTGGGAAGTTTTCACCGAAAAGCAAAATCCGAATATTTTACCAACAAACTGGCGCGCCTTCCTTCCATACATCGGATGGAAAACAGAAACATCGTGCAACCTCGGACAAATTAGTCTGAATAACAAAAAGTATTTGATTGGCGAAAATGGGAAGCTCGTATTTAGCGACAGGCTGATTGGATTAATGACACAGATTGAAGGTAAAGACCTTGACGTTTACTGGTTGGATGGCAACGACGGCCAAATAATGAAAGCTCTGGTTTATTTGCGCGGTACCGACCGTTGCGTTTGCGAGGCTGTTGCTAAACCAAGTCACAACAAGGCGCAAATTGAGCGCACTCCTGAAGATATTGAGAATTACACCGCAATGTCGATGTATGTGTCATCAGTTGACAAGTTCATTCGCACTCAAAAGAATAAGATTGACCGCGTTACCGTGATCGACAATACTCCAAAGACATTAAACAACAAATTCCAGATTTCAGGATTACGCAAACCAATTACCGAACGTGTTGGGCCAGTTGAGATCATGGAAGACGTGGAAGAGGAAGACGACATTTTCAAGACTATTTCACCATCATTTAATAAGAGTTTAAAAGACCGATTTTAACCAAAAAACAAACAAGCTATGGCTATTACCCTTACTACCGAATTCAAACTAAAAATTATCGAAGCATTACATGATCGCCGTAAACTTTACGAAGGTAGTAATGCATCGTTCGCCAAAACATTTGGCATATCGTCAGCGGTTTTCTCGCGCCTGAACAACGGCGAACACATGGGACTGCTGAGAACTACCCAGTGGATTATGATTGCTCATGAATTGGGATTAACTGTTGAAAACAGAAAATGGGTTACTGCCCGGACAGATGTTACTCAGGCGATTGAAGACGATGTTTTATTCTGTAAGGCTCACGCCAAATCGATGATGTTTGTTGACGATTGCGAAATCGGAAAAACACATACCTGCAAAGTTTTAAGCCGAACGATAAAGAACTGTTTTTATGTGGATGCCAGTCAGGCTAAAACGAAACAAGCATTTATTCGCCTACTCGCCAAAACCGTTGGAGCCGAAAGTAAGGGCCGATATATTGAAGTTAAAGAAACCCTGAAATTTTACCTAAAAAGCCTGAGTAAGCCGGTTGTAATTATTGACGAAGCCGGTGACCTGGAATACGAAGCCTTTTTGGAATTGAAGGAACTGTGGAACTCGACCGAAAATTATTGTGGCTGGTACATTACCGGTGCCGATGGATTACGCAAAAAAATTGAGGCCGGAATAACCGCTAAAAAGGTGGGTTTCGCTGAAATATTCTCACGATTCTCAGGTAAGTTTTCGAACATCGTTCCAACAGGAAGACAAGACCGGATAGACTTTTACCGTAAACTAATTACTGACGTTTTGATGGCTAATAATTGCCCGGCTGACTTACTGAACACCATTGTGAATAAATGCCTGGCGAACGATAGTAACGGCCATATCGGAGGTCTACGTCGTGCCGAATCGTTGTTGATTTTACTTTCAAATCAGGAGGACGCAGCATGAGCGAATTTAAATATATAGCTGCCGCAACGGGATTTCGAGACATAAGCACTATTGATACTTATAAGATTAAAACAACTCCTGAAGAACGTGAATGGTGGCATAGTCGAAACGACCAACGAATTGAATCAATGAGAGACTATCATAAACGTGCAATTCCTGACATGGGTACTTTTTGGTTAATCGATCATTATGAAGAAATAGGAACTCAGAAAAGAGTTTGTATGTGTTGTGGAAGAGAATACGGGGCAATATATGAATGGGAGTGGCTTTGTCGCGGTATACGATGCTTTTCGTGGTGGCTCAATATGCGCGATGCCGTTTGGAGAGATGACCATGAAGTTTGGCTAAAAACTACCTATCCATTTTGGCCGCGAATGACAGACCCTAACAAAAAACAAAAACAACAACTAACCCTAGCACTATGAAACGAATCATCCAAAAAGTAAAAGAGCTAATCGCAGATATTGAAAAGGAAGTTGAGACCCGCAAAAAGTTTTATGACAGTCACGGCGACCGATGGCAGGATTCGCAAAAAGGAGCCGAATACCTCGAAGAAACCGAGCGGCTCAGCGAAATGCTGAACCAACTGAATGATGGTATTTGTGAACTGACTGAAAATAACTAGCGCATGACGCGATCTCTTACCGCCCGCAATCTTTTTGAAAAACGCACTGGAACAACTGTAAGATTTGACAGCGAACTACTAACCAAGGCGATTGGAAAGGCAGAAAGAAAAGGATGCTGGCTGATATACGGACCCGAAAAAAACGGAAAGACCTGGTTTACGCTGCAACTGGTGAAAGCACTGGCATACTTCGAAAAGGTTGCCTACATCAGCGCAGAGGAAGGCACAGACCTCAGTTTTAGAAGAGCCTGCGAACGGGCAGGAATAACGGCAGCTGACAAAATACTCTTCGACGAGTATCTGTCGGTAGAGGAAATAAAACAAAAGTTTCTGAAGCCCAAAATGCCCAACATTATTGTAATAGATAATCTCACGATTTACCCCGACGAGTTTAAATGTCATGGGATACGTGATTTTATCGAAGCGTTCCCTACTAAGCTGATCATTTTCGTTTCGCACGAAGAGCGCAAATTACCTTACCCAGCCTGCGCCAAACTGGCATCAAAACTGGCAAAGGTGATAATCAACGTGAAAGGTTTAAGAGCTTTCGTAGTGAGCCGTTTTTCTGAAGGCGGATCGATAGAGATTAACTCGGATATGAGCGAAATGTACTGGGGATAATAAAAAGTTTAAAGTTTAAAATTTAAAGTTATGATACTACCATTTTCAACACAGTTTAAAAACGGAACTCCGACCTATTTTATAGATAAAATATGGCATTCTATTACGATTAATGGTTTAGTAACAAATGGAAAAAAAGAAATAGAATATGCCGATTTATTCTTTGATAAACTCGGATATTATTGGGATGGATGCCTAGAGTTTAGCCAAAGAGCTCCAAAACCTCATACCATCCGAGAAGATATCCATGACCGTTGGCATGAAGGCTGCCTGATTCACCCGGTTGTTTTTAACCGTTCGAAAAACCAATTTCAGTTTGCGCCTACGCTCGTTTGCAAATCGGTTCAGAAGATTGAAATTTTTGAAAAAGATTGCTTGCATTTTATGAAAATAGACGGAAGATCATTGAACTGGCAAGAAGTGAAAATTCTGGCTAAAAATGATGGATTTAAGTCTATTACTCAGTTTTTCGAATGGTTTAATAAAGATTTCACAGGCAAAATTATTCACTGGACAAAACTTAAATACTAATACAATGAAAGCAACAACCGACCAAGAACACGCCCGTCTGATCAAAAAGTATCACACGCTGGCAACACGAATCGGACTCGATAAAAGCGATAAGGCAGCCATTATGGAAAGCTACGGAGTTGCAAGTTCGCTCGATTTATCGGTTACGGAATTATTTGAGTTGTGCAATGTTCTGGAGCGCGACAATAACCCTAAAGCTCCGGTACTCGACAAACTTCGCAAACAGGTAATGGCATCGATTGGCGGTTGGCTGAAAACAATCAATCTGGAAAGTGATGCACAGCGCATTAAGGCCATTGCCTGCCGCGCAACCGGGTACCGACGGTTTAACGAGATACCTACCGAACGCCTCCGGAACATCTATAATACCTTTCTGAATAAGCAGAAAGATTTTAAGGGCGTTAACAAGGTTACCGCCGAGGAACTCGAATATTTATCGTCACTAAATTAATCACTAATCAATAATAATTTAAAAATGGAAACTGCAACTCAAGAAAAAAAACAAACGATTGATCTTTCACAAGTATCGGCTGCCGATCTGGAAGTTTTATTGAAACAAAAGCAGCAAGAAGAGCACGACAAAAGAGTTAATAAACGCGCCGCTTACGAGGGCATTCGTGCCGATATCGTTCTCCGGATTGAACAGAAGGTTCGACAGGTGGTATCTGAAGTTATGGGCTTATTTGCCTACGTGAGCGAAGAAACTGAAGCCTTTAAGGGTATTATGGCCGAATACGGTGAGCTTCGTTTCGATAACCAACTGAGTTATACGCTCAAAGAAAAGAACTTCAAGATTGAAGTGAAAACCAATAAGGTTAAGAAGTTTGACGAACGCGCCGATGTGGCCGCCGCCCGTCTGATTGAATTCCTTCAGGCTTGGATTGCCCTAAAACCAAAAGGCACCGACGATCCGATGTACCAGCTGGCTATGACTATGCTCGAACGTAATAAATACGGCGATCTGGATTATAAACAGATTTCGAACCTGTACGATTTGGAGGAAAAGTTCAATAATACTGAATACTCAGCAATTATGAACTTGTTCAAAGAATCGCACCTGGTTGAAACAACTGCCACGAACTTCTATTTCTGGCAAAAGAACCATATGGGAGTATGGACCAAGCTGGAACCAAGCTTTAACAGGCTTTAAGACAAACCCACCAATAGGAAGGCCGGTGTATGCCGGTAGAAAAGCCTGATTAATCAGGATCGTGCAGTAACAATAACTTCCCTCGTGAGGAACTGCACTAAAGGTTTTCGAGGGAGGTCGGTGTACCCAGACTTTAATCGGGTGATATTGGTCTCTGGAGAAAAGGGAACACGGTTAGACTGCAAGGTAAGTCTTAATCCTTCATAATTAGAAGGTGGAAGCGGGGTAACTCATTGGGGAGTATTTATAGGTTCGAAACCTTACCCTGAACAATGGCATAAGCCAGAAACAACAAACAAATCTATTATGCAAAAATGGTTCAAATGTGTAGTTCAGTACGTTAAAATTGACGATGACGGACGTGAACGCAAAGTTAGCGAAGCTTACCTGATCGATGCGGTAACTTATACCGATGCTGAAGCTCGTATTATTTCCCAGCTGGCAACTATGGTTCGCGGTAAATTCGTGGTAAAACAAATTACTCAAACGAACATCGTTGAGATTTTCCCTCACGAAGTTGGAGAATGGTGGTTTGTTGGTAAAATCTCAATTGTTACCATCGACGAAAAAGCAGGGAAAGAAAAGAAAATTAGTAATCAATTTTTGATTGCTGCCGATGACATTAAACAGGCTTTAAAACGCCTTGAAGATGGATTAAGCTATATCATGGTACCGTTCACAATTACTTCTCTGGCAGTCAGCAATATTTGCGATGTGTTTCCATACTTCGAGGATACTGTAAACAAACAAATTCCGAGCAACCTGAAACCAATCGTTAAATAATAGTATGGAACTGACACTTCAAAAAGCAAAAAAGATATATCCTCTTTCTCCTGATTGGTTTAAGAAGGAATTAGCTGAAGAATTCGGTGAGAAAAGCTTCAAAACTGACTGGCGCGACATCGAAACCTACGAGGATGCAGTTGAAATGCGTCCAGTTGATGAAGATGACATTATTTACTCTACCGACCGCCCTCATATTGTTGCCTTTAAGCAATTATGCCATATCACAAAAACAGTGAATGGCGAATGGATAGCTGATCTTCCAAATCCTAACCAACGGAAATGGGAGCAAGTTTTTCTTTCCTCGGGTTCGGGGTTCGACTTTTCGTGTTCGTATTCGCACTACGATGATCGTTGCTCGAACGTCGGTTCGCGCCTTTGCGCGGAGACTCAGGAAAAGTCAGATTTCATCGGAAAAACATTCTTACCACTATTTAAATTATTGATAACAAACAAAAATTAAAATCATGACAAAGGAAAAAATAAACCCAAAAGAAGATCAGCAAAAAGTTGATTTCACACAAATGCAATCATTCGAAGATTTCTGCAAAGCACGAAACATTGATCCGACTCAACTTCCCGGAGTGGATAATTTACCCGAAGAATTTCGTGAACCCTTAATCGCTGTTTACCGGATCATGGTTGGAGTATCGGCAGTAAACGAAGGCAAGAAAGTAGACTTCACAAAAAATACTGACAAATACTTCGCATATGCAAGAGTTCTTTCCTCGGGTTCGGGGTTCGACTTTTCGAATTCGTCTTCGCACTACGTTACTCGTGGCTCGGGCGTCGGTTCGCGCCTTTGCACGGACAGTGATGACAAAACGATGCACGTGTTCAAAGTGCTGAATGACGATTACAAAACGTGGTTGATATAATTTGAAATAAACGGTTGTATGCTGCCTATTCTGACGGTTCTTTCCTCAGGTTCAGGGTTCGACTTTTCGAATTCGAATTCGAACTACGATAATCGTAACTCGAACGTCAGTTCGCACCTATGCACAATCATTCGCAGCATAAACCTTGCCCACATGGCAAAAAACAACACATTTTCGAGAGCGTTGGTAACGAAAGTGAAAACGATCTTTTAAAAGCAAAGGCATGAAGCGGATCAATAATTTGTACGGTAAAATAATAAGCATTGAAAACCTTGAACTGGCAGACTCAATAGCCCGGAAAGGAAAGGCAAAACAACCAGGTGTAATTTCTCACGATAAAAACCGCGAAGACAATATTCAGAAATTGCATGATATGCTGATGAATAAGACTTACCGGACATCCGAATATACTACGTTTACAATCTTCGAACCAAAGGAGCGGATCATATTCCGATTGCCTTATTTTCCAGACAGGATATTGCATCACGCTGTCATGAATATTCTGGAGCATGTATTTGTATCCGTTTTTACAACTGATTCATACAGTTGTATCAAAGGCAAAGGCATTCACGCCGCTGCAAGAGCAGTTAAACAAGCTTTAAATGATGTTGAAAACACCAGGTATTGTTTGAAGCTTGATGTTAAGAAGTTTTATCCTTCCGTAGATCATGCCACTTTAAAACAATTGCTGCGCCGGAAGATTAAAGATAATGATCTGCTTTGGCTGCTTGACGAAATTATAGACAGTACGTCGGGGCTCCCTATTGGAAATTACCTCAGCCAATATTTCGCCAACTTCTACCTGACGTATTTTGACCACTGGATCAAAGAAGAAAAGCGGGTTCATTACTATTTCCGCTATGCTGACGATCTGGTAATACTTTCTGACTCTAAGCCCTATTTGCACCAATTATTAGCTGAAATCAGGGCATATCTTAAGGATAATTTGAGGCTGACAGTTAAAGGAAACTACCAGGTCTTTCCGGTTTCCGCCCGAGGGATTGATTTCGTTGGCTATGTCTTTTATCACACGCACACGCTACTCCGAAAAACCATTAAACAGAATTTTGCCCGAATGCTGAAGAAAAATAGAAATGCAAAGTCGATAGCCAGCTATAACGGTTGGGCCAAACACTGCAACAGCAAAAACCTAATGAAAAAGTTATTACATGAACAGTTTTAGTCAATTCAATATAAAAGTAACCTCTCAAGCCTTTGAAGGCGATAAAATTAAGATGTCTAAAATCTTGGATCGCGAAATTATAGTTCACCATTTCAAGATTGTAGAATCAAAGGTTTTCAAAGAGCCTGGATCAGGAAAGTGTATGCATTTGCAAATATCAATTAATGACGAAAAGCATATTGTATTTACCGGAGCATCCGGGCTGATAGATGCAATTATGCAAGTTCCTGAAGACTGCTTCCCTTTCAAAACAATTATTATCAAAGAAAACGAACGGTTTAAATTCACATAACACAAACTTATCTATGGACGAATTCATTAAAAAAGTGGCAGAAATGCGGAGACTTCAGAAGCTTTACTTCAGGAGCAATCATGACAAATTTATCCTGATGGAATGCAAAAAAGCTGAAAGCGAAGTTGACGAATTTCTAAACGTCGGCCAGCTTCCCGAAAAGAAACAGGTGGCTGACGCTGTTCAACCCTCATTATTTCAATAAACAAAACGAGCCCCGCAGTCGGACGAGGATTGCGAGGCTCTAATTATTAACCGTACGGCCACGACATGTCGTGGCCATACCAAAAACGCAACAAAGATGGCAAATAAATCACAAAATGAACAGATCAGGCAACATCTGGAAGCCGGATCAACTATTACTGCACTGGAAGCATTTTATCAATACAAATGCCTTCGCCTTGCGGCACGTATCAAAGAACTTAAAAAAGCAGGATTGGCCATTTGCTCAAGAACTATTGAGATAGAAGGCAAACACTTTTCTCAATACTCGCTCGCAAAGATTTTAATTGTTGGGCTTATCTTTTGCTCTTCGTGTACCTCGCTTAAACCCGGTTGTAAGCTTCAGCATCATTCGGTTTATATCCGTCAGCTCGATAAGCAGTACGAGCATAGCGCCAACTTTTCGTCGGCGCAGATGCAATATAGAAACTGGCATAAACGCCCCATGAAAATGACGAAAGTGCCACTCGTTGAGCTTTACTTTTGATGGATCAGCGGCTACCGGAGTACCGGGTTAAAAAGATAACATTTGAAACGCGCCTGTGCCCAACCTGCCTTGGGAAACGAACCCGAAATATTAACCTCGGAAACAATCAACGCAAAACGGTAAACTGTTCAACCTGTCAGGGTAGCGGACTTTATAAAGATGAACGAGAAACCGATGTAACACTGATAGAAGCCCTAACTGAACTGGGAATACGCTTTATACTACCGGCTACAATGAAGCCAACTGACGAACAAAAATAAATAACAAACAACTATGATCGAACTTACTTCAGGTGACTTTTTAGCCGGTGGCGGCGGAGTTACACACGCAATGAAAAAATCGGGATTGAAAGTGAAATGGGTGCTTAATCACAATCAGATCGCAATCCGTACCAATATGCACAACAACAAAGGAATCAAACATTATCTGGCTAACTTCTATACTCAGGATGAGCATGAGATGGAACCGGTTGACTTTGTTTGGGCATCTATAGAATGCACCCAGCACAGTCGCGCCAACGGTGGCCGTGAGAAGAAAATAGGTAGCTATACTCTTGGATGGGAATTGTTAAGATATGTCAGGTTTTTGCAGCCTTCAGTGATTGGTATTGAAAACGTACCTGAATTTAAAGAATGGGCGCCGCTAAAAGATGGCAAGCCAGACAAAACCAGAAAAGGTGAAGAGTTTGAAAAGTGGAAAGCTGCCATCTGTGCATTGGGCTACGATTACAGCGAATATATTAATAATGCCGCCGATTTCGGAATACCAACGCGTCGGGTACGTTATTTTGCGTTCTTCACAAAATCACACCTTCAGCTAAGTTTTAATTGGCCTGAACCTACACATTCGAAAGATGGTAAAAACGGCCTTCAGAAATGGGTAGCCTGCAAAAGCTTTATCGATTTGACCAAAGAGGGTGAGAGCATTTTTGGCCGTAAGTTTAACCCGAATATTAAGAAGGGTCACCGGAAAGAACTTTGCCCCAATACCCACGAACGCATTGCCGGAGGCATCGACAAGTATGCTCCTGAACTGTCGTTCATCTTCCAGTATTACGGAAACGGCAAAAATGTTCAGAGTTTACAATCTCCTTTAAACGCTGTTACAACAAAAGACCGTCATGTTTTGGTGACTATGGAAAAGCTGAACTTCATCGCCGATCATTGCCACACCAATAGCTATAACTCAGCCAGTGAACCGCTTAACCCAATACTTACCCGCCAGACGAAACAGCTGGTAACCGTTGAAAAACAATTTTTAGGCGATTACTACGGACGGTTCAATACAGCGCATAGTTTAGACGGTCCGGCCAATACCATCACCACCGAAAATTCAAAACATCTGGTTTCGACTCATTTCATCTCGCATCAGTACAACAGCAATGGCAATCCAGTAGCCAACAACCAAAGCATTGATGAGCCATTGAACGCGATCACTTCGGAGCAAAAACAGCAGTTTATATCGCATCATTTTGGAAACGGGAATAACCAGAGCATGGATGATCCAATGAATTCAATTACCACAAAAGAGAAGATTCAATTCATTACGGCCTATTATTCCAGCTCGGGTAAACAAGGCAGCCAGAACCAGAGTATTGACAGCCCTCTAGGCACGATCACAACAGGCACCAACAAACAAGCATTGATCTCGGCCATCGAAAGCGGCGAATTTGATTTTGATATCCGGATGCGATTTCTTGATCCTGAAGAGTTGGGCCTTATCTCCACGTTCCCGGAACGATATTTTACTGATCCGCTACTGAAGCTGACCAAGAAAGAACAAACCAAACTGATTGGCAACGCAGTTCCTCCCGAATGGGCTAAACTGATGATTGAACCGGTTCTATCTGCGCTTCAGGTTGCATTAGAAAAGAGAGAAGTTGTTTAAGATTTTGGAGAATTCGAAATAACACTAATAATTTATAAAGTATGTCACAAATACTTGCAATTGACTTCGACGGCACTTTGGTTGCCGACCGCTTTCCTGAAATTGGCGAGCCCTTATTTTTAGCAATGGAGGCCGTTCGTAAGTTTAAGGAAAACGGGTATAAAATCATTCTCTGGACTTGCCGCGAAGACTCGCCAGAGCGGAACTACCTCACTGAAGCGATTGAGTTTTGCCGTGCCAACGGACTTGAATTCGACGCGGTAAACGAAAACACACCCGATAGCCCCTTTAACCTGTTAGGCAAAAGCCGAAAGGTATACGCAGATTTTTACATAGACGATAAATCGCTGCAACCCAACTGGGAAGCATATTATAAATAAACAGATATGAAAAAGATTATTCATTTTTTTAATCACGAAATTTGGCACCAATGCGCCAAGTGTGGCCGTTGGTTCGACCGTCGTATGTGTGGCGACAATTGCCCCGATTGCGGAACCTCAGTAAATGCCATGCCATGACAAAGGAACAAAAACCACGCTACCGACGACTTGACCTGATTAACTGGATGCCAGTTGGCGAACAAAAACGAATTGCACGGCGGTTGGGAATTTCGAGAGGTTACGTTTCGTCGGTGTTAAATGGCAAACGTAACCAGGATAACGACAATGGTATTAATATCATTCGCCTGGCCGAACAGGCAGTGGCCAAAGAACGCTGCAAACAGGTGAGAAGATAATTTCATATATTTGACAATAATCACTAAAACCAATCATCATGGAAATAATTTTAATCTCCGTTGTAGTTACTCTTATTGTTATTGCTGTTATACGGGAATTGGTAACCTGGTACTTTAAAATAAACAGAATCGTGTCGCAAAACGACGAAATTATTCGGCTGCTCGAAGTTATTGCATACGAACAGGAAGATGAACCGAAAGATGAACCTGAACTGGAAATAGTTGAAACCAAGAACGATGAAAAAAAGGCTATATATTCCAGGCGTATTTAACCTGTTTTTGCAAACTTTTTACAACCGCTGTGTTAATTCGCAGCGGTTTTTTTTAATTTTGTTCAAAACCAAATTGATGCGCGGAGAACAGGCACTTTATTTACCCTACTTTTGTGACGAATCCGACAACCAACCAACCGGGCGAGGCCGTTCTAACACTCTTATCCTCCGACGCGATCGAAAGCTCATCCTCCGCTATTATTTCCACACTTACTTCAAACGACTGAAATACGACGACACAATCCGGCAGTTGATCCTTGAATTTGATTTGGCCGAACGAACCATTACTGACAGACTGCAAATGAACAATGATCAGATTAATGATTTGATGAAAGCACGGCCAATGGTACACGAGCTTAAAAAAGAAGTTCCTTTTTTTGCATGGTAGAGACGTACGATCGTGCGTCTCTACATCGTTCATGCCTCTTCCTCAAACGCAGTTTCCCATACCTGGCGAATTACCTTCAGGTTGTCATCCCGTTTTTCGGTTGTTTGGCTTTTCCGGCTGAAGCCAGATACTTCGTCATCGCTCCACCCTTGTAAGGCCGTAAAGCAGGCGTTTACCGTGTCGTATCGGCTTAGTGCTTTAGTTTGTATCGCTGTTGGAGCTGCGCTGTTAGTTTGGCCAATGGGCTCAAATGCCAGGCGAATAGTAATCCGGGCGTTTACCATTTGCAGTGTTCCGTCCTCGTCGATGTCTTCACATTTCGGATACTCTACATCGATCAATGCGCAGGGGAATGCAACGGCAGGTTTCAATTCAAAAAATTCGAGCTGCCCGTCTTCCATGTCAATCCAGCGGAGTGCAGGAACCGTTTTTAAGCGGGCTACGGTTTTTAAATAAATGTCTTTCATATTCTAATTTATTCGTTAATGATTCCAACAATACGACCGTGAATTTTCTCGTTCAGCCGGTCACTGTGCCCCATAAATTTGCGCATAGGTATTACGATATCCAGCTGTGTTTTTTTAGTCATGGCCAGCCTCCGGTAAAAGTTTATTTCTTCGCTTTTACCCTGATTAAAAGTTGACTTATTCAATCCCTTTTCAGTTGCCGATTTAGCCGATGTCATTCCTGCTTTATAAGCCTGCGCCCATGCCCACCGTCGCATGGCTGGCGTTACTTTGGGGTGAAGAGTTCCGCCTTCGTTGTGAACCTTAGCATACGGTACATTTTCGTTTCCTGCGCTGATTCGCACTTTATTGAAAGCTACCAGCGACGGACGTATGGAGTTGACTAATTCAGATTTACGTACCAACAACGAACCTTTACGCACAACCCGCTTGGTTTGCGGCCACGGATTTCCGTCCCATTCTTTGGTTTGAAACCGCTCTTTAAAAAACTCGACAGCAGTTTCGGCCACGACATTCGGAACGATCATTCGTATCTTCAGTTCGAGCGAGGCAATGAATGAATCTAAATCTTTGTATCTCATCGTTTCTGAATTAGCAATCCGGAACGGTACTGATTAATTTCGGACTTGGTTAAATTCAGCGGGAACCATGTTTTTACCTTATTCACCGTTCCGTTCTCGATTTGGCAAACCACCACCAAAATTTCATCGGTATAGTATTTAATCAAGACTACATTGTCCAACTTCTTACCGTTTATCCAGACTTCGGCAGGCTCAGTCAACGTTTGTTTCAAGGCGTCGAGGTAAGCCGCTTGTGCCGCTTTACTTCCGGTTGTATGCGCCTTAAAGCTTTCGGCAGTCATCACCAGGTGCCGGTTATTGTAATCCTTAAGTATTAAATCGCCTACCTGCTTATCCTGAGCGTTCCACCAGGCTTGAGCTTCACCTTCGTATTTTGAAACCGCGTTTAAAGCTGTTTTCATTTCCGTTGAAATACTCTTTAAACCATAGTCAGGAGCCAATAAATCCGTCAGGCCTTTTGAAGCCTTTCCCGGAAACTTTTTCATGTACATCTGGTTGCTCGTGAAAACCTGTTTCAGGTCAGCGCGGTTAACTCCCCATCCTTGCGCCTCCGCTTTCTTAAATTCGGCGGAATCGAAATGATCCTGCGCTAATTGCTGCATAGCATTAATATCAATCTGCCCGGCTTCGCTCCGGGTACGAGCCAATACATAACAGCGATCGTTCCAGTCGATAGGCGGATAAAGCTTTTTCCATGCCGGATCGTTAGCCGGAAGGATCAGCCCGTGAAGCAATATGTGCGACTCGCGTACCTTTCCATCGTTCTGGGTGGTGAACTGCCAGTAAGGAAAAATATCAGTTTGAGCCAGCAGGCGGTAATACGTGGCCGTACTCTCAGCTACCAGATTTGCGGTAGTGTATTCCGTTTCAGCCCACGTTTTATTGAAAATGTCGTGCTTTGGCTGTGCCAGCTTCAGGAAGTCTTCAAAGCTTTTCGATTCACGAAAGATTGAATTTAAGTCCTGGCATTCGGCCAATGTTTTGGCTGCGCTGAAATGGAACAAATTAAGCTCCATGGCCGTTTGCGCCACTTCGCTGGTAAAGCCATAATCGAAACCGATATCGGCCAGTTTAATGCGATCATTCGCCCAACCTTTCCGGAAACTGCTGATCAGTTTACCGGCAGTATGATTAAACAGCGGTATGTCGAAATCAGGCCGTTCGGAATAAAACCGTTTTAAAAAATCATCGTCATTGAATTCAGATGTGTCGGACAGGTTAATCGATGTGAGGTGATTTCCAATTTTCAAAGCCTCGCTCCCCGAGGCCGAAACGAAAAAACTAGCGAGCCCTTTCCAAAAGTTTTTTTGATCGCGCAGTTCTATTGCGCCATCGTCGTTAAGCTTTACTTTTTCTTTTGGAGGTTGCTTGCCTTTCTTTGCCGGATCGACCGCTGGTTCTGTCGCTGGAGGTACAGGAACAGGCGGTTGCTTTTTTCCTCCACCATCTTCAGGTTTCGGAATTCCGTAAGTCTCATAAAAATAGTCAGCTTCAATTTCGACAAGTTTATCCAATGCCGTATCGATTGAAATCCGATCTTTTAACTTAATTGTTTCGCCTAACTCCGGATACGCAAATGTTCCACCGGTAACTTTAAAGCCTCGCGCCTCGAGTCGTGGTAATACTTCAGTGTTTAGAATTGTTTCAACAAAAATACGGTCGTCAGCATGTATGCCATCTTCAACGCCCTGGTGAACTTCGCCCAAAGAGCGTGCGCCTTTATCTCCCTGCACGGTTGTCATGGTTTGCCCTAAAATACCAATTAGGATCTCCTCATTACAAGCCTTCCGCAAATTGTCGTATAATGCACCGTCGCCGGTTGAATTATTGGCAATGTATTCCAGATCGGTATTTTTTGGAACGGCAGCATAAGCAGCTGATCCGGCTTTATCTAATGCCTCAGTTAGCTGAATCCTGCCAGCTTCATCAAAGCTATCATACTTACCCAAACGGAAGGGCATTCCGAACAGTTCGGCAAATTGCGCCCAGTCTCCAAAATTGCCGCGCTTGTATATTACATACGGTACTGCTTTTAGTATTTCGCCAAATTTTTCTTCACCTTCAACGGCTATTAGGAAAGGATCATCGAGGTAACTGATCCCGAAATCGTCACCCTCATTAAATCCGATCACTTTGTTCTTTGTATTGATGTGAGTTCTTGGAATACTCCAACAATCGAAAAGCTTATCGTACGAAGTTTCGAGAACGGTAATACCCCACATTTCAGCCAATATGATTTCTTTCAGAAGTTTTCGGAAAGCTTTGGTCTTAATCAGGTCGTTTATTTCAGGAACCTCCTCATTATTGATGGTAAACGTCAACCCGGCATTGGTTATTGGTCGTACTCGTTTCCCAATCGCATTTGATAAAGTTGGGTCCATTAATATGTCTTCGTACAGGTTATATAATAGTGTTCGACGACCGTTGTCGGCACTCTTAAGAGCTAGGCGCCATTTATCAATGCTTTGCGTTTGCCGGTTGAGTGTTTTAATGACCAGCTGGTTAACAACAATACCTTTCGAGGTATCGGTTATCGTGTCTTTTTTTCGGGTTACCATATTAGTAATGTTGAATTCGTTTTGGATTACTGCCGTAGCTTATTGTGCCTGGATTGGTTTCGCTGATTGCATTTTTAGGGAGATCAGGAGTAATGTTTCCCTTTTGTACTCCCTTCAGCCAGGCAATTGCTGCATCGTAGCGTTTCTGGCGCATATCGAAGTCAATACCCGGATTAGAAAGGTTAATCAGGTGCCATACGGCGATATCTTTTACAAAAATCAAAAGCAGCGCGTGGCGCGAAGTTCCTGATGCACCAAAAATACTTTCCGTATTATAATCGCCTAAATAGCTTTTAGCCTCGGCGATAGCTCCGTCGACAGCAGCTGTCACTATAGTATCATCGTCGCGGGTGATCACATCTACATTTTCGCCGTAGAGATGGGTTTTTAATTCTTCTTGAGTAAGGAACATATTTTAATCTTTTAATGATTGAACAATGCCAAGCTTAATCAGCCGCATACCGCTGTATTTGGTTTTCAGCAGATCGTAAGCAAACGATGCAACGAACCCGGTCTGCGTATCGAAAAAGGCGATAGCTCCAAGCTTTGTAACATTGATGTGCTGCATAAATACCTTTCCATGCCTGCGCTTTGTCTGAATGTCGCACCGGTTTAAGATGAGATATTGATTTTCGAGAAAATAAACTTTGTAATGCTTACCTGTTTTCAGATGCTTTTTATTTGCCATTGCAATGGCTTTTAAAAGCGCAGCCGGGCGACCCTTATAGCGTTTATACTCGTTCAGGAAAAACCTGACAAGGGGTGAAGTAATCCATAGCCAGAATGAAAGTAAGATTGATTTGATTTTCATATTAATAGCGTTTAGAGTTTCGTTGATGTTTGCCAAAGGTGAACGACCCGGTTTGTTGCATTTCTTTTTCTTTTAATATCCATTCGCCGCCTTCAATACAGTCGGGGCCGTCGCATGGTGATTTGAGTTGTGGAGAAATTAAAAGGAATTGCTCTTCGAGGCGTTTCATGTGAGGATTGCCCTTTTCGTCTTCATTAAAAATCAGGTTTCCCAAGCGGTTTAATGGTTCGAGGTTTCCCTCGATACGGGCAAATTTATCCGGCTTTTTCCGTTCGTCCGGAATAATGCCAATTGAATAACCTTTTTCATGTGTAGCGGCCACAAACAGCGGAATAAAAACCTGATCATAAAAAGGGTCTTGAAGCGAGTTGTTTTCAATGTAGTTGTAAAGCTGGGTTCGCTCCCTGACATATTCTTTCAGGTCGTAATACCAGCCCACATATTCAGCATTGACAACTTTATCCAAAAAGCCTGTAAAAACGTACGTTTTACCCTCAAGCTTTCCCATAAGGAAAAGAGCCTTATTGCAACCGGCTTTATTTTTGGCATTGCTGGGAGCAGGGTCGCCGTAAGCAACCAGATACTTGAATTTGTGGAGAGCCGGAACCTTACCCCAGTGCATTTCCTTAAATGTTTCGCCTTCGGTAAGCGGGTTGTTCATATACTCAGCCTGATAAGCAGCGGTACTGATCTTCGATTTAATACGTGCAATATTTTCCGGACTGTTTTTTTCAGGCCAGGTACTGTTACCATTTTTATCTTCGAGATTCACCTTACTCACGTGGTCAGCTTTGAGCATCGCCCGGGCAACACAGCAATCTTTTGCAATAAGGTTACCCAACCAGATAACCTGCAATGCTTTCGAAACCGATCGGGTTGGAAATACAGCCTTTTCGAACCAAGTCCAACGCTTCTTAATAATCTCCTCATTACGAACGTCCGAATCGGTATCAATATCCGAGATAATAATTTTATCCGGACGAACTTCCTCGTTTCTCGATCCGCGAGGAGACTGATCGGCACCAACGGCGAGGAATGAAACGCCCTGCGTAGTTGTGAAATCGCCATATGCCCATGATCCCGGATTTTCCTGAACGCCGTAGTCGTTAATGATCCGTTCGTTACTCGTTAGGTTGATCCGGTATGGTTCAAGTAATTCGCCCGCTTTATCGTTACTGTTCGAAATGAAAAGTATATTTTTCTTTTTACGGGTAAGCGCCTGGTGTAGTGTGATGATCATTTCATTGACGTCTTTCGCAAGCTCACGTGCCCAAACCCTCGACTCGTACCATTCGTCGTTTTCGAGTTCGCGCTTTTCTGCCCGTTTGTGAAAAGGTGCCGATGGTGCATAACAATACTTCGGAAAGTAGTACATCTTCCAGTCTTCGAAATTTGCTTCCAGTCGGGCGATTCGCTTTTTACGATCAGCGTCACTTTCGTTGGTTTCGGCTGCTACCGAAGCGATAAAGCTTTCGTAGTATCCGTCCCACTCGCGCCCCGCCTGCCGGTCACCCGGTTTTAATACTGACTGAGCCATCGGTTAGCGTTTTAGGATGTCCTTAATAAAGTCGTTGAACAGCCCGGCAATTTCCAAAGCTTTGGTGTGGTTGAACGGGCGGTACCACGTAAGAAAGCGTTTCGATACTTCAACCACATCGGCGATACTGGCTTCAGTTTCCATCGTCTTAATCGCTCCTGAAAGTTTAGAAATCGTGTCGGCTTGTTTCGAATCGGCGTAGCGTTCGCCTTCGGGCTTTTTCTGGATGCTTGAGGTAAGTTCATCGAGCTGCATATACAAGCGGCTCAATTGCGACTGACGGGTAATCAGCATCGATTGTTTCAACCGTTCCCAACCGTATTTTAAATACCATTTATTCATGGTAACGGTTGAAATTCCCACCTTGATAGCTGCCTCTTTTTGGGTATAACCCTCTTTGCAAATTAGTGATTCAGCCCATTCTCTTTTCTGATCGTTGGTTAATCCGGACATCTTATTTACTGCTTTGGTTGATCAAAATTGCACTATAAATAAGAGGTGTAAAAATCAATGTGACATCATGTCCTTATTGCTGCCGTTTTGTCTCCTTTTTACTTACGTACCGTGTCTGGTTGATTTTCAGGGCATTATAAAACAGTTTAAGTTTGCTCATCGAATTACCCGAAATAGGGCTCAACAAACTAAAAACAGAAGCATGTAATGGCAAAGATTAAATCATTTGTACTTCACGACGAATCGGTTAACACAAAAGGATTCCGAATGCTTACTGCGGGATGCAATCTCGAAGAGTTAATTAAAAATCCGGTTATGCTTTATATGCATAACGACTGGACGCGCCCTATTGGCCGATGGGAAAATATCCGTATTGAAGGAAGTCAGATTTTAGCCGATCCTATTTTTGATACTGAAGACAGACGTGAGAACGGTGGCGCTGAAGTATCGTCGCAGGTTGAGCGTGATTTTATCCGTATGGCTTCTATCGGTTCATGGCCACCAGAGGAAGTATCATACGACGAATCAGTCATGATGCCTGGTCAGCTGTTGGCAACTGTAACCAAATGGACGGCTCGCGAAGCCTCCATCGTTACAATCGGATCGAACCACAACTCTATGGTTTTCTACGATCGGGAAACCGGAAAACAAATTGAATTAAATGACCCGTCAGCAATAATTAAACTGATGGACTCTACTCCAAAAATTATCAATCCTAAAAATAAACAGATGGATGAATTAGCTCAGATTTTGAATCTGGCAGATACGGCTACACCAGTAGAACGAACTGCCGCCGTTAAAGCCATTATCGCCGAACGCGATGCGCTGAAAACTGCAAACGAAAGCTTGACCGTTAAGTTGAGCGATATCGAAACTGCCGCCGAAACTGCAAAGAAAGCTGAAGCAATTACTTTGGTTGATACAGCAATCAGGGAAGGCCGCATCGATGCAAAAGCAAAAGACAACTTCATTAAACTGTTTGATGTTGATTTCGAATCGGCAAAAGCAACCATTGAAGCAATCCCTCAGAGACAGTCTATTCAAAGCCAAATCCAAACCGGCGATAAAGATGCCATTGAACTGGCCGACCTTACTGCAAAAAGTTGGGACGAGATTGACCGTAGTGGTAAACAGGAACTCCTGAAAACCAAATACCCTGACTTGTATGAAAGCAAGTTTGAAACAAAATTCGGAAAGAAACCCTCTAAAAAATAGGAATTATGTGGATTAAAAAAAATCAGGACGGCTCATCGAGCTCGTTCAATTTCATCCCGCCAACCGGCGCAGGCGAACAGGTAACCGAAGTGTTATTCCCAATTGCCGAAAAACAAGCTCCTGAATACGGTGCAGTACTGGACGTTGACATCAAACAGATGGATACTTTCCTACAGCCGGAAGAGTTGACCGGAAATGTAACTATCGATTTAGTCATCGATGAACAGGTAACTCCTGGTGCAAAATTGCACGTGAAATTAGTTGCTGACGAAACCGAGCGTACCGTAACCTTAGGTGACGGTTTTGACGCTGAAGCTCCCGAAGTGGTAGTACCCGCAAACGGTACCGTATTCGTTTCATTCGCTTTTGATGGAGCTGGATTTGTTCCGGTTTTCTCAACTGCAAAAGTTGAAGCTGATGTTACTGCTCTTGCAGGTCGCGTAACCGCTTTGGAAAACGCATAGTTCTAAAATCAATTTAATTCTTTATACACAATGAAAAGACGTATTTCCCTTAAAAGTCTGATAATGTCGCTCATGTTTGCGATGCTTTCAGCGTTCGCGTTCGCCTCGGTGGCCGCAGTTCCCTTTATTCCGTTGGCTGGCGGATTATTTGCAGCTTCATTTCTTCAGATGCCAGGCGGCGCAGCCTTCGAAGGCATACAGAAAGAAATCTGGATAAACGATATTGTTGGCAACCTGTTTAAAGCTAATCCTCACCTGAATTTCGCTATGAACGCTGACGCATTTGTGCTTTCGGGTAAAGTGGTTCACATACCTAACGCAGGATCGAAACCAGCAGTAAAACGTAACCGTGAGAATTTCCCGGCAACTGTAACCCTTCGCCAGGATACCGATATCACCTTTGTATTAGACGAATTTACTTCTGATCCTATTAAGATCGAAAACGCCGATAAATACGAAGTATCGTACGACAAACGCGCCAGCGTATTGAGCGAACAGTCAGCCGCTATTAATGAATTAGTAGGCGATTGGTTCTTCAGGTATTGGGCTCCAACTTTGGCAACCAACATTAAACGCACTACCGGTGCTGCCGTTGCAGGACATTACGGAACCGGAAATCGTAAAGCTGTTACCGTGGCCGATGTGAAAGCCATGAAAAAATGGATGGACAAACAGAATATCCCTTCTGACGGACGTGTAGCTTGTTTAGATGCCGATATGATGGATCAGTTTACTGACGATTTGAGTATAACTCAAGAACGTGAGTTCTCTAAATACTACGACGCTACAACGGGTGTAGTTGGTAAGTTATTTGGGTTTGTCTTCCTTGACTCACGTGCTACAGTATTGCGTTATACCAACGCCGCCACTCCGGCTCCTATTGATCCTGATGCTGAAGCTGCAAACACCGATAACGGTGCCTCGCTATTCTGGCATAAAGATTTAGTAGTTCGCGCACTTGGAGAAAAAGAATTCTTCGAAAATCTGGGCGATCCACAGCATTACGGCGATATCTATTCTGCATTAGTTCGCATGGGTGGTCGTATTAAACGTGGCGACGGTAAGGGTGTATTTGCACTGGTACAAGCTACCTAATAACCGAATAAATTGAAGGACTGATTTTACTCAGTCCTTCAATAACTCAAGCTCGAAAAAACAATCATGAGTATTCAACTATGAACAATCAGCTGGCATACATAAATCTTATTCCGGAAAACCGCGAAATGTTCGCACTGAAGGTGACCGAAATAGCAAACCGCTTAGGCATACAGGCCAACTGGCTCATGATTGTTTTTTATATCGAAACCGGAGCCGCAGTATACGGCCAGATTAATCACCGCATAAAAAACGCGCTTGGAGCAACCGGTTTATTGCAATTTATGCCTCGCACACTGTTGTCGATGGGTTTAACTTCTGATGTGATCTGCAATATGAGTAATGTTCAGCAGCTGGAAGTTGTTTACCGATACCTGGCGCCTTATGCCAGCCGCATAAAAAGCCTTACTGATTGTTATTTGGCTGTTTTGTTTCCTGTAGCAATGGGAAAACCCGAACAGTTTGTATTGCAAACAGCAACGCTGTCGGCTCAGAAAGTTGCCCGATGGAACCCGTTGTACGATCTGAATAAGGATATGCAAATCACGGTTGGCGAGGTTAGTACAAAACTAAAAACCTTTATTCCCCCAGGTATAGCAGCATGATGGATTACGGATTTGGAGTCTGGAGCATGGTTTCGACCATTGTTGCATCTCTTTTAGGAGGCGGTTTTGTTGGTGGACTTTTAACATGGAAGGCTCAGAAAAAGAAAGCCGACGCAGAGGCCAAAGGTGCCGATGCAAGTGCCGAAAGTACCGAGCTTGACAATGTTGAAAAAGCGATTAAAATTTGGCGAGATATTGCAGAAAGTTTGAAAAACCAACGAGACGATGCACTTATTAATTATGAGGTTCTGGTAAAAGAGGTTTCAGGGTTAAAAAAATCGATTCGTTGTTTAACCGCAACTAATCAAAAGATATTGAGATTGCTTGCAAGTATATCGCACGAAAACTTTGAGATCGTTGCCAAAGAAATTCAGGATGAAATTGAAAAAGCGGATAAACAAGATGTATAAGTTTTTTTTCATAGTAATAAGTTTGTTGGTCATGTTTTCGGCCTGCCGCTCGACCCGGCAGGTTGTACAGCAAACCAAAAGCGACAGTACGACGGTTTCGTATCGTGAGGTTGAAAAAACTATACACATTGAAGGTGATACGTTAAAGACGAATATGCAGGCTCAGCTTAATAAGCCAACTGAAAATGTCGGATCGGAAGAAAAACCGGAATTTACCCCACAGACTCAAACTCTCGAAACCAAGCGCACAAAAGTTACAATTGAGCTCACTAAAACAGGTGAAATCAAGGCTACTGCTGTAAGCAAGGATATTGAAGAAAAAGTTACCGTTCAGGAAAAAACGATATCGAACTACAAAAGCGAAACAACAGAATACCAACAAAAGGAAAGTTGGCTGGCGAAAGCCTGGCACACTACGAGGGGTTGGATGATAGGTATTCTGTTTTCGCTTGTATTTATGGCCGTAATTGTAACGGCAATTAAATTGGGTTTCAATCCCTTTTCATGGATAATAAAATTGTTTTCTAAATCATAAATCATGAGTGAAAAAAGATCAATTGGCTTAAACGCCATATTAATTGGAGCCATTGCCGTAGACGGTGGTATGGCTGCCGACGGCGACCTTGCTTCTGTTGGAGTAACCTTTCAGGACTCTTGTACACTAGCTCAGGAAACGCCTGAAACTAACCCAATTTACTCGGAAGAAAACGCCGATGCTGAAGAGATAATTATTGGCACAACCAAAAAAACTCTTGAGTTTGAAATTATCAACACATCTGCTGCCGCTTGTAAAGCCGCTTTTGGTGGAGAAATAACCGGCGAAGGCGATGCCGAGGTTTGGGAAGGCCCACGAGATTCGGTAATTATTGAGAAATCAGTTCGTATTAAAACAAAAACAGGCGAAAATATTGATATTCCGCGTGTAAAGTTTGCCAATACGATGCAGTGGAAGTTCTCGAAAAAAGATGTTAACCGCATCAAATTTGTTGGAACTATTTTAGTTCCTCTAAAAGCAGGTGTGGCACCAATTAAGAAGTACAAAACACCGGCAGGAGTATAATGGACGCTAACGCTATTCAGCGGAAAGCAGCCGAAACATTTCTCGAACGCGGGGTAAGGGTTCCACTACCCGCCCCGCGTTTTTTGCGGCTGTTCGGCAAAAAGACGGTGAACGTAGTAATACGCCAACCATACCTGAGAACGCTGTTCACGGCCTCCGAATTGGCACTATCAGACGGTTTTTCACTCGATGGTCTTGATCAGGGACAAACCGATGCTGCTCTTGAGCTGATAAACAAACACAGTAAAACAGCGGCGCGAATTGTAGCTGTTTATTTCCTGAATGGGAAGTGGAAAAACAGGTTGTTTTCGAAACGTGTCGGAAGTTGGTTGTTTTCGAAACTTACCAATCAGAAGTTACTTGAAATAACGGTTACCATCGTTTTGATGAGCCGCTATCAGGATTTTACGAGTTCTATCAGATTGTTCAAGCAGATGAGTCTGACGACGATGATGCCAAAGAATCTGAGTCCGGAAGAAAAGGGGAGTCAAGAGGCCGAACAGTAGGACTCCATAGCCCCTGGGGAATGATCTGGAGCATTTGCGAGGCTACCGGATGGACGTATCAATACGTGATGGACGGTGTGTCGTGGATCAACATTAAAATGATGCTGGCAGATGCTCCCCGCTATGTTTCAGGAAACCGAAAAAAGAAAGACGAAGATTTCCTCGATGATTTTTGCGCTGAATAATAAAGTAATACAAAGAAATGCCCTACCTGGCTCTCGATATTGATGGGACTGAATTGATTTACGATTGGAAAGACCAACCCGACGAGAACGGATACCGGAATTTTATACGGTTGCCTTCCGGGTCAATTAAAAAACTAATTGGCCGCGACTTGAGAAAAAGCGAAATGCCTGTTGAATTTAAAAACGCAAAAGATGAGTAACAGCATTGATCCTGTTGAAATTGATTTTGTACTGAAGCATACCAACGTTGCGGCAGAGGGCGCAAAGATGAAAGCCGAGATCAGCGGCGTTGTTGACCACACGAAGGTTGCTGCAAAAGTAATGTCTGATGCGATGGGCGACTTTGCCACGCAATCAACAAAGGAAATGAAGCAGGCAATTGCCATTCAGAAGCAGTCTATAAAAGAACTCCAGCAGTCAATAAAAGAGATGACTCTTGAGGCCGGCAAGGGAGGCGGAAATTATAAACAAAACTTAGCTGCAAACGGACTTCTTTCAACGGCTAAAGCAGACTTAGTTGCAGAGCAGGGTGCATTAATAAATATGCAAAAAGAGCTTACTCTTGCTAATGGAAAGGAGGAGGTTTCTCAAACTTCTTTAATCGGCAGCGTTGGTCGTTGGGCCATTGGGTTGTTTTCTGTTGTAGCCGCAATGAAAGTGACGAAAGATATTCTTGAATCAACCGAAGCCACTTCGCACAAATTTGAGCAGGGTATAAACGCTGTAACTACTGCGACTCAGTATTTCTTCAAGGCAATTGCTTCAGGCGATTGGAGTAACTTTTGGGAGGGCATGGAAAAGTCTGTTGCCGGTGCCATTAAGTTAACCGACGAAATGGAAAAAGTTGAGCGCAGAAGCATTGAGCAGGAGGTTAAAGGAGCCGAAGCAAGCAAGAAGATTGCCGAACTTCGCGCTGGTACTTTTGACAAAGGCGTTGAAAACAGAGATAAACTGATTGAAAATACCAAACAAATTATTGAAATTCAAAAGGCTGATTTTTCCAATCAGGCAGCAATAGCCACCAAAAAGTATGAGATTACCCGTAATCAAATGGCACTTGAAAATAAGATGTCGGCTGACAAAATAGAAGCATTAACCTTTGAATATACTAAGAATCAGGAAATTTTAGAGCTTGGAGAAAAGTATAATGCCGCTCAAAAGAAAATAGGCACTGGTGGTAAGGCTGAATATTTCAAACGTACACGACCCGGAAAATATAATGAAGTTCAAACCGAAATAGCATTGATTAACTCGGAGTTGCAAAACAGCTTCCAGATGACCGGCGAAGATGCCGGAAAGTTGGCCGCTAATTTTGAGAAACCAACGCTTAAGGCTCTCAAAGGACTGGCTGATCTGAAAAAGGTTCAGACCGAATTGGAAGGTCAGGCTCAAATTGGTAGTCGTAGAGACGAAAATTTGTTGGCTACCGCAATCAATAAAAAAGAAGCTGAAGCGACAGCAGCTGCCAAGAAAGCCCAGGAAGATGCCAATACGCTTTCGAAAAAACAAATTGACTATGATTCTGAGATAGGTCGCCAGCGAATCAGCAACCAGATCGAAATTGAACAAACGCTGCTGAATGCCAAAAAAGATAGTGCTGAAAAACAGCGTCAGCAAGCCGAATTGGATTTCCGCAAAACGTTGGTCGATATCGCCAACCAGAAAGAGAACCAGCTGAAGAAAATGAACGAGGCCAATGGTGGCATCGATCTCAAAACAGGCAAAAAAACTGATAAGTATATCGCTACACTACCTGAGGCTGATCAGGCTCAAATTGATGGTAAAGTAATAGCGGCTGAAGAATTAAAAAACAGCACGATTGACAAGATCAATGAAAAAGAGGCTGAAAAAATTAAGCAAATGTGGCAGGAAGTTACCGACTACCGGCTAAAGGGTATTGAAAAGGAAAAAGAAGCGGTAAAGAAGTATTACGACGATATGGAGAAACTAGCTAAAAAGGCTGGTGACACTGCTTTATTAGCTGCAATTGTGCCACTCCGGAAAAAGGCCAATGATGATATTGACCGTAAATACGCCCTTGAAGAATTAGACTTTCAAGAAAAAATTGAAACGCAGAAAAATGAGATACATGCAAAAGGACTTAACCGGCAGTCTGCGCTTGAGAAGGCAAATTTTGAAACCTGGGTAAAATATCAAAAACAGAAGCTTGAACTTTTAAAACAGTCATCCGATCCAAAAGACAAAAAGGCTGCTCAATTATTGGATAACGAGATCACGATAAAAACAAAAGAGCAACAGCGCAAATTTATTCAAGAACAGCTCAATTCTATTGCTGAAATTTCGGGGTATGTAGATCAAATTACCGAAAAATATGCCGAGCAACTGGGACTGACTAAAGACCAGGCTCAGGTGTTAAAATCGGTAAGTGGATATGCCAAAGGAGTGGCCGAAATCGCATCTGGTAACGTAGTTGGTGGAGCATTTAGCCTCATATCGTCAACGCTCGATCTGTTTGTTAAGGCCCCGGTTAAAATATCGGAGCAGTTCGAGCATGTATATGAGCAAATAAACAAAGTAATCAAATCGCTCGAAATTGCCGAAAAGTCGCTTTCGAATATTGGTCAGGATAGTTCGCTGTTATCTCTCCGGATCGTTAAATCTGAATTGTTATCGCTTGCCGATGATGCCAAATCGTTGAATGACGAACTGGCCAAAAGTTCAACGGGTCGCCGTCGTGCTACAGACATGAACTTGCCTGCTCAGGACTTGGTTAAGCAGGCCGTTGATCTGAACGCTGAGATTGATAAGCTATCGAATAGGTTACTTCAGGGAGACATTTCCGACGATCAGCGAAAGGCCATTGAAGCCGTTTTGGACAGCTATAACGAACTGCTCGCAAAGATTGATGCAACAGTTCAGGATATCACCGGCACAACAGTTAGCGACTTGAGTCGCGGTTTGGCCGATGCTTTTCTTTCGGGCGAAGATGCTGCTGAGTCTTGGGGCCAAAAGGTTGATGATATTATTAAAAATGTGATATCCCGTCAGCTTACTGCCCAGCTATTAACCAAGCCAGTTACTGACGCTGTAAATATCCTGGTTAATGACTCAGGTGACGGATTAACTACCGACGAAGCTGCCAAATTTAAAAAGTCGATGGATGATTTATACGCTTCAACGGCCCCGGCATTTGCGGCAGTTCAGCAAGCTCTACAAACGGCTGGCTTTAATATTGGGAATAATTCGAGTTCGGCTGCAACAGGTATCTCGAGATCAGTTACTGAAGATACGATGTCAGCCTTTATTGGTATGATTACGGCTGTCCGGATTGACATTAAAAGCATTCTGGTGAATATGGCAGCTGGTCAGGATGATGTAAGTAAAACGCTGCTATATATGAAAGAAATTGCGGAAAATACTAAACCGATCTATCGTTTGAAAGCCATTGAAGAGGGTATTACCAAAATGAACCAAACATTAACAGACAAGCTATGACCATTGACGGCACCAATATTTCAGCATTCGGGCTTAAGGTTTTAAACCTGGACGATTTCTTCAATCTTCCGGCACGAAAGAAAATATTAACCGTTCCGGGAACCGAGGCCAAAGACATTGTTTTCCAACCAAAAACGGCATCGATACCACTACTGGGAAGATATACCAATGCCGGTGACTTATTAGCCAAATTAAACGCTTTTGAAACGTTGTTGAAAGCGCAATTAAATCACACCATTGAACTGGTTGGACATAATGAGACCTTCAATGGAGTATTCGATAAAGGTTTTGAAGTAATTAGCTACAACGGCGGCAAAATAGCCAAAGTAATGATATCAGTAACCATAACCGAATGAGCTGGAAACTTGACGATATAGACTTTAAGAACTACGGCGTTGTTGTAGTAAAAACATCCGGAGTACTGGATATGCCTAAAATTTTCGATGAGTCAACCGACTGGCTCGATGAGAATGGGCGCGACTATTGGCAGGATGCCGCTGACGTGAAATACCAGGATCGGGAAATATCATTAAACTGCTGGATAAAAGCAGCCGGGTACGAAGAATTTAAAACCAAAGTAGCTGCTTTTTATGCTGCGCTGGTGGCTCCTGGTGAACGAACGCTGACAACTGTTTACGGCAACGAAATTGAACACGTAACTGTTCAGCAGGCCATACAGATGACTCGCAAAACGTCTTACGTCAGTTCGCTGCAAATTGGCATGTTTACCCTTCGCCTAACTGTTGCCGGTGATATCGACTTTTATCAGCTTCACATTTCACGAACATACAGCAATAATATTATTGCTACGGTTTTAACCCGCGACTTAAAAGTTCAAAAAACCTTGCAGGGTGATTTTTACGCGACCTTCTCATTCGAAACAAATCAAAAGTTAGATATCCGGTTTTTCGATGATATAAGTATCAGTTCAAACGGATCGAGCCCAGATCGCTTTTACTTTGAGTCGGAGCCTAAACCTAAGAAGATCTCGAACAATAAGTTTGTTTATAACATCAGGGCCAATCATATGGGAAACTGGCTTTCTCATTCTGATTTCCTGAACGATCTGGGCGAATCAGACTTTTCGTACTTCGCTAACTTCGATGAGATTATTACCCTGATTTGTAACAATCACGGACGAGACTATTATGCCCGTAAATTTTTCAAGGGAACCATTGATACTACTGAACGCCGGTTGCATAAATTTTCAGGCGAAAACTGTTTGTCGGTACTTCGAAGGCTTTGCACCGAATATAAACTGGAATACGAGTTTGAATCGTTGCATGAAACACAGTGGGAATTTAATATCAACGTAAGGGCACAGATTGCAAATGACAAAGATATTGTTCTTGAATATGGCAAAGGCAAAGGTTTGTACGAAATCACTCCGGGTGAAATGCTGGCTGACGAATTCTATACCTGCCTGTTCGCATTTGGATCAACCAAAAATTTGAAGCCAGGCTACCGCAATGGAACCCGTCGTTTGTCGTTCGATAATAACCCGCTGAAGAAAAACTATGGATTAGATTTTGCAGCTGGCGACTTGGGAGTTAAATCCAAAACTCTATTTTACGAAGATATTTTTCCTCGTTTCACCGGAATAGTTACTGGCTATGTTCAAAAGCTTCAGGACGAATTAACGGTTGAAGAAAAGTACGCTCATCCGGAAGGAATTTTTAAGCTGACAGACTCGACACTTGACTTCAATATTAACGACTACCTACTTGGCGGTCTTTCGGCTAAAGTGGTGATGAAAACCGGTGATCTGGCCGGAATGCAATTTGAGATAAACCGCTTCGATAATGATACCAAAGAAATATACATCATTCCGTTTAAGGATGAGCGCGGTGATTTATTTCCAAATGCAAACTTTCCGATTGCTGTAGACAATCAATATACTCTAATTGATATCGATCAGCCTACCAGTTACGTGGCTCTTGCGGAAGCTGAATTGGAAGCAGCTGCACAGACAGACCTTGATATGCATTGCATACCTAAATACCCATACAATGTAACGGTTCACCCTGCTTTTGTGAAAGCCCAGGATCAGCCTTTTGGTTTTGAAGCTGGAGACCGTGTGCCGTTCATATTTCCGGAGCATGGCGTTGACGGCCCGCTCCGGATTAGTTCGCTGGTATACGATGTTTATAAAGGCACTTATGAGCTGACACTTTCAGAAGTTGTGAAGGTGCCAAAGCTGAAGAAAACAGACATGCGCCTCGAAGCCATTGAACGCGCTTTGAGCGATGCGAAGAAAGATACAACCGAAGCAACCCGAAAGGATCAGGAAACAACCAACGAGCTACGCAATAGACTGCTTGATCCGACAGATGATAAGTTTAAGGCCGACAGGCTTGTCAGAGAATCAAGCCTCGACCCGGGAATGATGGCACCTGATGTAGTTTTACCTTACTCGCTAAAAGAGACATTGGTTGAAACTAACGTGGGAGGCGTTGCCAACGATATTATTATTGGCGCAGGATCGCTGATCGTTTCGAATTATAAAACGCTCGATCGGTATGAAATTCAGAAGCTGAAAGATGCTGAATTGCCTTATGATCCAACCCGATCGTGGAACATTGCCCAAACTGATATTACCCTGCCCGACGACGACGGATATTTTTTGTATGTAAAAGTTCCATTAGCTGAAGAATAGCCATGATAGATACCTCTGAAATATTAGTATCGAAAGAACACATTGACCCATTAAGGGACTCGGGTTTTGTCATTTATAAGCTGGGGAGAATTACCCCGGTAAATGGTGGCAAGCGTGAGGCACTTATGCTTTGGGGAAACGTGAAAAACAAAGGTTTAACTGAGTCTGAAATTGAGTCAATAGTTGTGGAAATAGTCACTACTGAAATCGAAGAAATTTCCAACGAAATCACGAATATTATCGAGGTTACTCTACCGACAGCCATTAAAACCGCCTCCGGGAACAATCACGAATCATTCCTGATTGAAAATACTGAAGAAACGGAAGTAACGGTTGCTTCATCATGGACAGTTGAAAAATACAATGAACAGGTTGGAGAATTCAAGGCGGTGGTGATGATCCGAGATAAGTCGCTTGATACAATAAAAAAACTCATGAACATCCTGAGTTTTGATTACTCAGATGCTGTAAAAGTAGTTGATGATACTGCGATGCTGACTAATGCCTCAATCACGTTGGTCTGTGGCGTTAATGCCGGGACAAAGAAACTGTTTGCCACGCTTACCGGAATGACCGAAAATGCAAAGCGGATTCACCTGTGTTTTGAACGTTGCGTTTTGAGTGAACGATTCTGGGATATCGATTCTGAAATGAGCATGATCCTTGAAACTACTGCCTATTTGCAAGCTTATTTAAACCTGCAAGCAACTGCTGACATGGCTCTGAATTTCGAAGTTGGCTTATCCGGATACTCAAACCTTCAGGCTCAATTGCCGATGGTTCTGGATAGCTCGGCAATCCTTACCGCTTATGGTCGTATTCAGGCAAGCATGAACATGGAACTGGATGGGCAGGCTCTTTTGACCGCATATAAGAAACTGATAGCTGATAGTCTTCCGATGAGTCTGAATGCTCAGGCTGTTTTAAAAGCATACGCCTCATTAAGTGCTGTAAATATTCCGATGAGTTTGGTCACTCTGGCTGAACTGTCCGGAAATAAACTCGATCTGATAGCAACTATGGCAATGCAAATGACCATTTCTGGAACTGTTACCAATAAACCAGCAGGGCCAGTTTACGCAGTAATTAAATACGGATATGAGTACAACTATTACGCGCTTCTCGATTCTAGGAATATGGCAAATACAGGATGGCATGTTGCGCGTGAACTCGAATATTGGACTATGCTTGGTTATCTGGGGGGTTTGAGCGTTGCCGGTGGAAAAATGAAAGAAATTGGAACTAGCGATTGGTCTTCTCCCAACACCGGAGCTACAAATAGTTCGAAGTTCAATGCAAGGCCATGCGGCTGTTATGCCAGTTCATTCGGGGGACTTCATTTTCAATTTCACACAGGATGTCGAAATGACTATTCATACAATGGTGGCACTGCCAGATATATTTGGGCGATAAGTAACAGTGGGCAAAATTTGTCTGGTGGAGTCACTGGTTTTAATGTATATACATCACAGCGATTGATTAAAGATAGTACGACTTTAACCAACGGACAAGAAGGAACATATACTGGGAATGACGGCAAATTATATCGAACAATATGTATTGGTACACAGGAATGGCTAGCTGATAATTTGCTTGAAACAAAATATAGAAATGGAGATACAATTCCGCTAATAACAAGCGGATTGGATGGGCAGTCATCGGGAGCAAGAGTATGCTATAATCATGATTCGGCTAATGCCTAAACAATAAAAACAATTGATTTTTAACCTTAAATATTTCAGAAAATGAGTAAAGCAAGTGATTCTTTCGAAAATGCCTTTTTGAAACATTTGTTTCAGAATTTGGCAATCGCCGGTATTGGCGATGCAGCCGGGTTATTGGCATCCGCAGCAGCCGGAAATTTATATTTACGGCTGTGTACCTCCGCCGTAGCAGTTAACGACGCTACAATTGGCACCGAGTGCGCTTACACCGGTTATGTTGCAAAAGGGATTGCGGTAGTGCGTTCAGCAGTAGGTTGGACAGTAACCAACAATCAGGCAGTTAACGCCGCCGAGTTGGTATTTGGTGCCTGTACAGCAGGAGCCGAAACGATCCGCTATGTCGAAATCTGGAAAAACAACACCGGAGCCACCGAAGCCGATCGCATCGCCTGGGTTCAGTTATCCGCCGATTTTGCCGTAGCAGCCGGAATGACTCCACGGTTTGAGGCCGGGGCTATTGTGATCACGTTCGATTAGTATTTTGTCGGAGAGAATAAAAAGCCTCCGACTCCCTTCAGTTTAAAGTTCTCACGCCGCAAACTGAAAAGCAAAGGTGCCATAACACCACGCCGAAGGCAAATGTCTTCGCGGTGTTATGGCACCTTTATTTATTGACGTGAGAGACAACAAAGATAGATTAAAACTGAATATATGAAAACACCAATTAGTTACTATGGCGGCAAACAAACGATGTTGAAGCATATGGAGCCGCTAGTACCCGGACATTTAGTTTATACCGAAGCGTTTTGTGGTGGGGCTGCCCTGTATTGGGCAAAGAAACCCGCAGACATCGAAGTCTTGAATGACATTAACGGCAATTTAATCAACTTTTATAGAGTGTTGAAAAGCCGTTTCAATGAGCTATTCGAAAAGATTGAAACGACACTACACAGCCGTGAAATATTCGATTTTGCATCGATAGTGTATGATTACCCTAACTTCTTTGACCCGGTAACCAGGGCGTGGGCGTTGTGGGTAAAATCAAAGATGGGCTTCGCCTCAATGCTAGACGGGAGCTTTGGCTATGATAAGACTAGCAATAGCATGTGTAAGAAGATTGAAGGCTCAAAGCAATCGTTTACCATTGCCCTGCAAAAGCGCATCGAGCGCACTCAAATTGAATGCACTAACGCACTGCATGTGATAGAAAGCCGCGACTGTCTGGAAGCCTTTCATTTCATTGATCCGCCCTATATAAACAGCGATTGTGGCCACTATACCGACACGTTTAATCTTATGAACTTCGAAGAGTTACTTACGCTCTGTGAGGGTTTAAAAGGCAAGTTCATGTTAACCATGTTTCCTCATGATGTACTGAAAGAATACATCGATCGAAATGGCTGGAAGCTGGTAGAAGTCGAACGAACGATATCAGTAAGTACTGTAAATCGCAGAAAGCAAGCTGAATGGATAGTTATGAATTATGAAATTAATGAGGCAAAGTTATATACACTAGACTTATAGCGTGTGTTTTATTTGCACAAATCGTTTTAATAAAAATCACAAATTGTTTTCGCGATTATATAGGGCAGGTTGGTTTCCGATGGTGTACAGATTTCGTTCAAAGATATTTTCCGTAATGTTTAATTTCCCTCCTGAAAACCATTTGATTGAAGGGCTTTCGAAATCCCATTCCA
>Ga0302296_1000398_pt1 | contig 36419 bp, 30 predicted proteins | sample III_Fen_N3_1_FD_194546 | JGI IMG/M metagenome (GOLD analysis project Ga0302296, IMG submission 194546) | Peat permafrost microbial communities from Stordalen Mire near Abisko, Sweden - III_Fen_N3_1 | ecosystem: Environmental > Terrestrial > Soil > Wetlands > Permafrost | place: Sweden: Abisko... | reverse complement strand
TCTATCCGTTGTCATTGTAACGTAATAGCCTGGAGCGATGACCGGGAAGAACTCAAACACATAAAGAATGATGTGGGAAGTCAGTTGGCACTTATGGAATGTAAGCCCAGACACAACACCGTAGATACGCCCACCCTCTTTTGGGCAGGAATTCCGGGCAACCAAGCCGATTTTCCGGCAGAAGAGAGTTTTTATACCTTCATTGAACAAGGCATTTGTTTTTTCACGGAAGAAACAAATTACAAAAGTTCCGTTTCACCTTTTGGAATTAAAATGGTGGATCGTCTGACCGGCAAACCGATTCATGTGGATATTTCAGACTTACCCATGAAAAAAGGAATCATCACCAACCGTAACAAATTTATTCTTGGACCCTCAGGCAGTGGAAAATCCTTTTTCACCAATCACATGGTTCGGCAGTATTACGAACAAGGTTCACATGTGCTTTTGATTGATACCGGGAATAGTTACCAAGGATTGTGTGAATTGATTCACCGCAAAACTTTGGGAGAAGATGGAGTGTATTTTACCTATTCGGAACAAAATCCGATTGCTTTCAACCCTTTCTTTACCGAAGATGGCATCTATGATATTGAAAAACGGGAAAGTATCAAAACCCTCATCTTGACTTTATGGAAACGAAATGATGAACCCCCTACCCGGGCTGAAGAAGTGGCGCTATCCAATGCCGTGAGTCTGTATATCGAAAAAATAAAGACAAAGGAAGTAACTCCCAGCTTCAACAGTTTTTATGAGTATGTAAAAACGGATTATCATGAAGTACTTACCGGAAAGAAAGTACGAGAAAAAGATTTTGATATTGCCAACTTTTTAAACGTGCTAGAACCATATTACAAAGGCGGTGAATATGATTATCTACTGAATTCAGACAAACAGATTGATTTGCTTTCCAAACGGTTTATCGTTTTTGAGCTGGACAATATCAAGGATCATCCTATTCTGTTTCCGATTGTCACCATCATTATCATGGAAGTTTTTATCAATAAAATGAGACGGTTAAAAGGAATCAGAAAAGTGATCCTGATTGAAGAAGCTTGGAAAGCGATTGCCAAGGAAGGCATGGCAGAATATATCAAATATCTTTTTAAAACGGTTCGTAAATATTTTGGGGAGGCAATTGTGGTAACGCAGGAAGTGGAAGATATTATCGCTTCCCCCATTGTCAAAGAATCCATTATCAATAACTCCGACTGTAAGATTCTGCTGGATCAGCGCAAGTATATGAATAAGTTTGATTCTATTCAGGCATTGCTTGGACTTACTGAAAAAGAGAAAGCACAGATACTTTCCATTAATCTGGCGAATAACCCAAATCGGCTCTATAAAGAGGTTTGGATAGGCTTGGGAGGCACACAGTCTGCCGTCTATGCCACCGAAGTATCCATGGAGGAATACCTGACGTATACCACCGAAGAATCAGAGAAAGTCGAATTATTCAACCTTGTGGAAAAGTTGGATGGCAATATTGAACTGGCAATAAAACAACTTTCTGAGACAAAACAAAGTGATAAATAATCAGTAAGCAATTAACAGCTAGTGACATTTATCAAAACCAACTATTCAAATCAATTTATCAAAACCCATTATCAAAATGAAAACAAAAATCTATTTAGTAGCCATCTTTCTGATGACTTGTGTGATGTATTCGGAAGCTCAATTTGTGACTTTTGACCCTTCCAACCTGGCTCAAAGTATTGTGAATACCACCAAGCAAGTAATTGAAACTTCGACCACGGCATCGAACATGGTGAATAATTTCAAAGAAACCGTAAAACTCTATGAGCAGGGCAAGAAGTATTATGATGCGTTGAAGTCCGTCAATAACCTAGTCAAGGATGCAAAAAAGGTACAGCAAACCGTCCTGATGGTCGGTGAGATTTCAGATATGTATGTAACTAGTTTTCAAAAAATGCTCACGGATAAGAATTACACTGTTGAGGAATTGGGAGCCATTGCCTTTGGATATTCCAAATTACTGGAACAAAGTGGTGATTTGCTGGTCGAATTAAAAACAGTTGTTAGCTCCAATGGACTCTCCATGACAGATAAAGAACGATTAGATATTATTGACCGAACTTATAATGCTGTGAAAAAGAACCGCAACTTGGTCAACTATTACACAAAAAAGAATATCGCGGTGAGCTACCTGCGCTCCCAACGAATAGGTGACACGGATCGGGTGATGGCATTATACGGGACAACTGACGAAAAATACTGGTAAGCCATGCTATTATCCATTGAATTCGATAACCTCCACCAGATTCTGAAAAGTCTGTATGTGGAGATGATGCCACTTTGTTCCAATATGGCAGGAGTAGCTAAAGGGATAGCCGGGCTGGGAGCTTTGTTTTATGTGGCCTCCCGGGTGTGGCAATCCTTAGCCCGTGCCGAACCGATTGATGTGTATCCGCTACTTCGTCCCTTTGCCATTGGATTATGCATTATGTTCTTCCCCACCATTGTGTTGGGAACCATTAATGGTGTAATGAGTCCTATCGTGCGGGGCACAAATCAAATGCTCCAATCACAAACCTTCGATATGATCGGTTATCAAAAGCAAAAGGATAAACTGGAATACGATGCTGCTTTGAAAAATCCGGCAACAGCTTATCTGGTAAGCAACGAAGAATTTGATAAACAACTGGAGGAATTGGGCTGGAGTCCCACCGATTTAGCCACCATGACAAGTATGTATGTAGAAAAAGGGATATACAGCATGAAGAAAACAATTCAGGATTTTTTTCGGGAATTGTTGGAGACTTTGTTTCAAGCTGCTTCGTTGGTGATTGATACCATCCGCACCTTTTTCTTAATAGTGCTAGCTGTCCTCGGACCCATTGCCTTTGCCATTAGCGTGTGGGATGGATTTCAGTCCACCATGACCCAATGGATAACCCGCTATGTGAGCGTGTATCTCTGGCTACCGGTGTCTGACCTTTTTAGTACAATCTTAGCCAAAATACAGGTTTTAATGTTGCAAAATGATATTTCTGAATTGCAGAATAATCCCAATTACTCCATCGATTCTTCTAACGGCGTGTATATCGTATTTATGATTATTGGCATTATCGGTTATTTCACCATACCGACTGTAGCAGGTTGGATTATTCAAGCTGGCGGCATGGGAAATTATGGGCGTAATGTCAGTAATACGGCTGGTAAAGCGGGCTCTATTGCTGGTGGTGTTGCCGGAGCTACGATTGGAAACGTAGGTGGTAGATTGCTTGGAAAATAATTTTTTAAACATAAATAAAAATGGAATTCAAATCATTAAAGAACATAGAATCGAGTTTCAAGCAGATTCGACTTTTCAGCATTATTTTTCTCTGTCTATGTGCTGCTATAACAGGTTATGCCGTGTGGAGTTCGTATAATTTTGCGGAAGCACAGCGGCAGAAAATATATGTGCTGGACAATGGAAAATCCCTGATGCTGGCACTCTCGCAAGACTTGTCGCAGAATAGACCGGTGGAAGCCCGGGAACATGTAAAACGGTTTCACGAACTGTTTTTCACCCTATCACCCGATAAAAATGCGATAGAGAGTAATATCAAAAGAGCCTTGTTTCTCTCGGACCGAAGTGCCTTCAATTATTATTCGGATTTGTCGGAGAAAGGGTATTATGCCCGCATCGTTTCAGGAAATATCAACCAAGCCATTCAGGTGGATAGCGTAGTCTGCAATTTCGACAAATATCCGTATCAGGTAATGACCTATGCGCGACAAATGATTATTAGGGAAAGCAATGTAACTGAGCGTAGCCTGATAACGCATTGCCAGCTACTAAATTCGGTACGAAGTGATAATAATCCTCAGGGGTTTACGATTGAAGCATTTGAAATCGTGGAAAATAAAGACCTCACAGTCACGAACAGATAAAAACAGCTAAAACCAATAAACAATGAAAAAGAAAATAACAACTAAATTATTTCAAGTCAGAGGCCTGATCGAAGAGAAATTGCAAAGCTATTGTGCTTCTCTATCTCCGAAGAAAAGGCTTGTCTCAATTTTAGTTCTATGTTCCATTTTTGGAGTGGTTTCACTCTATTTCTCGTTCTCTGCCATTTACAGCATCAACAAAACGGATCGGGAGCATATCAAGATTGAACATATCAATCAATTGAAACTACATTCAAACGATAGTATTCATCAACAAAATCTCAACCAATATGAAAAAAAAGAATAAAACTGGAAATTCAGAAAAAGAGACACTAACGGTTGAACAAAAACTTCGACAAAAGAAAATGCTTATCTACCCCTTGATGTTTATTGTCTTCGGGTTATGTATATGGTATATCTTTTCTCCTTCAAAGTCGGAGAAACTTAAGGAAACGAAAGGCTTTAATACCACGATTCCCATGCCAAAAAACAAGGATTTGACAGACGATAAAAAAGCAGCTTTTGAACAAGCCAAACTCGAAGAAAACCAAGGGGAGCAAAAGCACTCCCTGCAAAGTCTGGCTTCCATGTTTAATGACGAAATGAATAGCCCGAATGCTTCCGAATTGAACAAAGAACCTAAAACAAAAGCAACTCATGCCGGTGGAAATAGTAATAGTGGTGTCAATCTTACTAGTGGTAACAATAGCACAAGAGAACATATTGCTAAAATCCAAAGCTCCAACAATGCTTACAGACAAGTCAACCGGAACTTGGGGAATTTCTTCGAATCATCGGGAGAAAAGCAGGAAAATAGAAAGCAGAATCAAAAGGTGGAGAATCTATCGGTTAGGCTTCAGGAGAATGACAATCGGAAAAACACCATTGCCGATCAGATTGAATTGATGGAAAAATCTTATCAAATGGCAGCCAAGTATATTCCGCAAGGGCAAAATCAAGGTCAATCCATCGGTGGACAAAATTATCAATCAACCGGTTCTTCGCTCCTGAATCCAAAGAAAAAAAGACAGATTTCCAGCATTACTCAACAAATGGAACAAATAGTTTCAAGTTTGCCTCAAACGGTGGATTCTGTTGGGATGAGTAACAATCAGAAACCACACAATTCAGGATTTAATTCGGCTATTGGACAAAATCTATTGGAAGATAGAAACACGATAAAGGCCTGTATTCATGAAAATTGTTCGCTTACAAATGGTCAAAGTGTTCGGCTACGATTGCTGGAATCTGTTAAGGTTGGAAAAACAATCATTCCTCCAAATACTTTGATTTCAGGTGAAGCAAGGATTCAAGGCGACCGACTGGAGATTTCGATTCATTCCGTTGAATATCGGGGGAATATTATTCCGATGGAACTTACGGTATATGACACCGATGGGCAGGAAGGGATCTTTATCCCAGGCTCATTGGAGATAAATGCATTTAAAGAAATGGCAGGAAATATTGGCTCCAATATGGGAACGAGTATCTCCCTGACTCAATCAGCCGGTCAACAGGTACTTTCCGGATTAGGAAAAGGTGTTATCCAAAGCGGTTCGCAATATATGTCCAAAAAGATTCAAACTATTACAGTCAAACTAAAAGCCGGATACAAAGTTCTTCTGCTAATCAATCAAGAATAAACAGAAAATTAGAAAGTATTCAACAAACAAGTATCTAAATCAATCAAACCTGAGAAGTTCTGCTTCTCACAAAGAACTCATTAAAATGAATAAAACAAGATTATTTTTTCTGTTATTTATTGGAATCCTCGTTTCCATACAGTCACAAACAACCAAAGGTAACTTTTACGAGGGTCTGACCCGAAAAATTAGTTACGACAAAATGATAGCACCTTATGGCATGGAGGTGACCTATGATAAGACTGTCCACATTATTTTCCCCTCAGCTATCAAGTATATTGACCTGGGCTCTGCTAATATCATTGCAGGCAAAGCCGATGGTGCAGAAAATGTTATCCGGGTAAAAGCTGCCGTTCGTAATTTCAAAACCGAAACCAATTTTTCGGTAATTACCGAAGAGGGTAGTTTTTATACCTTCAACGTGAAATATGCCAATGAGCCGCTTTTGATGAGTATGGAAATGAAGGATTTTATACACGATGGTGATACGGTATCGCATCCAAACAATGCGTTGGAGGTATATCTCAAAGAATTGTGTAACGAGTCCCCGATGATGGTACATCTGATTATGAAATCAATCTATAAGAACGACCGCAGAGAAATCAATCAAATCGGCAGCAGGAAATTCGGCATTCAGTACTTGCTCAAGGGTATTTATACGCATGATGGACTGCTTTATTTTCATACCCAAATCACTAATTATTCGAATATTCCTTTCGATTTGGATTTTATCACCTTCAAAATCGTGGACAAAAAAGTAATGAAGCGTACCGCCATTCAAGAAACGGTAATTTTTCCCATTCGGGCATTTAATTATGCCACACACATAGCCGGAAAAAACAGTGAACGTACAGTCTTTGTCATGGATAAGTTCACCATTCCGGATGACAAGGAATTTATCGTAGAGCTGAACGAGAGAAACGGCGGACGCCATCAACGCTTTGTTGTGGAGAACAGTGATATTGTGAGAGCCAAATTAATCAGTGATTTAAAAATCAAGTAAGATGAAAAGGCTATTTTTATTCATTTGCGTATTTGCGTTTCTTTTTGAGAATTCAAGTGCACAACGCTATCAGCACGGAGAGCAAGGTATTGAATTAAAGCTTGGAACAGTAAATGGTCTAAATCCCAAAAAGGCATTTTATGGTGGCGTGGCTCTTTCCACCTACGCACAAAACGATAGTCGTTGGGTTTTTGGGGCCGAATTTTTGCAAAAACAACTTGATTACAGTCAAAAACAAATTCCGGTGGCTCAATTTACGGGCGAAGGGGGATATTACTACAGTTTCCTTTCCGATCCAAGTAAAACTTTTCTATTATCTATTGGTGCATCGGGTTTAGCTGGATATGAAACAAGCAACTGGGGTAACAAAACTCTTTTTGATGGTGCAACACTATTGAATAAGGACGCTTTTATCTATGGTGGTGCACTGACTCTGGAATTGGAAACTTTTATTACAGATCGATTCATCTTGTTAGTCAATGCCCGGGAGCGGCTAATGTGGGGCTCGTCTGCCGGCAAATTATCAATTCAATTGGGTGCTGGAATAAAAATTATTATTAATTAAATAACTAGAATTAGAAACAATTACAAACAACAAAATTATGAAGAAGACAATTATTATGAGTATTGTGGCAGCTATGCTGGTACTACTCTCCGGATGTGACGATAAATTGGCTGTCCAACAGGTGTATGAATTTTCGGTGAGCACCTTACCACTTCAAAAGAAAATCAAAGTGAGCGAAACAGTTGAAATCCGTTTTAAACTTATCAGAGCTGACAAATACGAGGGTGCTAAGTATTACTTCAATTTCTTTCAGCCTGAAGGTAAGGGTTATATCCAGAACGAAAATAAGGATATACTAATTCCAAACGACACGTATGAGCTAACAGGTGAAACTTTCAGCTTATACTACACTTCATATTGTTTGGATAAACAAACAGTTGATATTACAATACGCGATAATTTTAATCAGGAGCATAAAGTAACAATTAATTTTGAAAATGATAACGGAAACCCTTTCCCACTTCTAATCAAGGTCGGGGATTTGATTAAGCAGGAATAATCCTATGCAAATTTTAGGCTATGTTGCATTTTGAATTCATTTTGTAGAATAGCATATTGAAAATGGGAACTAACTTTAGGTGGGCGAATCTAGTCTGAAAAAGTTGTTCCCGTTTTTCTTTTTCCATTTTGACCATTCTGTAAACACTTTCTCATCTCTCACACGAAGTGTAAACATGTTTTATATTGCACGGAGTGCTTAAACAACCAAAACTTCTTTTAGCAGATAAATTATTTTATTGCGAGCGGTAGCAAATAATTTACCGATGAATGTAGTTTATCCATTGTCCCTATTCAAAATAGTTTGCCTGTTTTTTCTTATTTTTAAGAGATGAGGTCTTAAAAATCAGGCATATTATTTTGGGGCATTTGTTTCAGGGTCAACTTAAAATTCAAATTGTAACTGTCTTTCAATGTTGGAAAGCAGGAAATAAGTTTTTCGTTATACAGATTATAAAGAAAATAAGAATCATTTCCGAAAACTTATTCTTACTTTTCAACATTATCAGACCCTGTCTCAACGCCTTTTTTTGAGCGGATACCGGGGCTCGAAGTGTCAGGCGAGAAAAAAGGGGTTGTATCCGAAGTTCATAATAAGAAAACTTGTTCTGACTGTTTCGTTCTAAAATCTGTTTACATTTTTTTGCTTTTAATCCGGTGTTTACATTTAACTCTTATCTTTATGCTCTCAAATCGAAGCGAAGTCTGGCTCTGCTTCAGGGTATCTAAAAATCAAGGAGTAATCTTTTGGTAAATACACATGACTAATAAAGTCCATACATATAAGATCTTACAATACAATCCCGCAACAGGATGCAGTATAAAATACGAAAGCGGAGCAACCAACTAGCTATACAATAAACTGAAAAATACTGCACATTTCCACAAAACTTAGAATTCCAATAATGTTTCCTTGGTGAACTTTTTATGAGAATTTACCTAGATAAACCTTTGGAAAGTGGAAAATTAGCACCTATCAACAGACCATTTTACCCAAATTTAATCTACGCAATCAAGAAACATCAAAACATTAGCAGTTAAACTAAGTCACCCTTATAATAATTAACAATATTTTTGTTTCATTCTTCTTGATAAAATTGTACACTTTTATAATTTGGAATCGCTGAGTAGACCAAGTTATATATTTTATCATCTAAAAAAGCCTTAGAGTTTCCATTGAAATGTAATTGACATGGAAAAGTCTTGGTTATTTTATTATATATTCTATGATTCTCAATTGAGAAATTCTCGTCAATCCATTGTCTTTTAATATTATAGATTTTATCAACATCTGTATTAGTAAGTTCTTCTCCATAATCTGTATACATTGTACAAAAAATCTCACAATAAGTATCTAGCTTTATTCTATCTTTATTTTTCAAATAGCAATTTGCCCAAACATACTGATTACTATAAATATTATTTTCATCATCATTTTCATCATTTTTACATAATAATTCTTTGATTAATCCTGCTTTCCCTATAAACCCTCCACTATTCAAATAAATATAGGGTGTATTGTCATCTTGAGTGAAAAACTTTGCCATTCTCTTATCCGGCCAACACCCTATTTCAGCAGAAAATAATAAATCTGTTTTAAATTTTGAAAACTTATCTAAAATTTCAACTTCAGAAGCAATAAAAATAGCATCTGTACCATCGGTAAATAATATTAATTCATCATCATCAATCTCATCTAAATATGCTAACAATAATTGATCCTTTAATTTCATAGAATAAAATTCAGATTCTTTAGAAACTAATACTACAAGTTCTAGACCATTTAAAGCACACGACAATCTCAACAAATTAAAATACTTATTGTCTTTATCATTAATAACTGTTATAATTTTCATAAAATATTTTTAATTTAATTTGAAAAATCAATTTTTTAGCACTTCTGAAAAATTGGACTGTTTTTTTTCTTCATGAAATTGGAAAGTAGGTATCAACTGTTTTTTTGAAAAGCTATTATTCATTGTCTTTGAAAAATAATCAATTGTTTTCTTTAGTCCTTCTTCGAGAGTTACTGCAGGTTGCCAATTGTTTAATTCTGTCTTGGCCAAATATATATCTGGTTTTCGTTGATGTGGATCATCTTCAGGTAGAGATAAATGTACTATTTTCGATTTTGAATTTGTTAATCTCAATATCATTTCAACTAATTCTAACATAGTAAACTCATAAGGATTCCCTAAATTGATTGGACCAGTAAACGAGTCTTCTGTATTCATAACACGTAACATTCCTTCAATCAAGTCATCAACATATTGAAAACTGCGTGTCTGAAGACCATTTCCATACACAGTAATATCCTCCCCTTTTAAAGCTTGAACTATAAAGTTAGAAATAACTCTTCCATCGAGGGAGTTTAGTTTCGGTCCATATGTGTTAAAAATGCGAATTATCTTGATTCTCAAGTTATATTGACGGAAATAATCCATAAAGAGAGTTTCAGCCGCGCGTTTGCCTTCATCATAACAGGATCTAATACCAATTGGATTTACGTTCCCCCAATATGCTTCAACTTGTGGATGTACCTTGGGGTCACCATATACTTCACTTGTTGATGCTTGAAGAATTTTAGCATTGGTTTGTTTTGCCAAATTTAGCATATTTGTTGCTCCATAAACAGATGTCAACATCGTTTTAATTGGATCATACTGATAATGAACAGGAGATGCAGGACATGCCAAATTATAAATTTCATCAATCTCTGCGTAAAAAGGAGATGTTACATCATGTTGAACTAGTTCAAACCTTATATTATTAAGTAAATGCGCTACATTTTCTTTTCTTCCGGTGAAATAATTGTCGAGGCATATAACCGAATGACCACTATTTAATAATCTTTCACAAAGATGTGATCCTATAAAGCCTGCACCACCCGTTACTAATATTTTTTTCATTTTCATACTTTGTAAATACTAGAATTCAATATGTTTATCATATACCATTTATTGCATTAAAAAAACACACACATTTACACATTTAAATCAAAAGCTTATTTGAGACCATGTATTTGACTAAAATTAACTGAAATTTTCTTCTTTTGAACAAAATCATAAAGCGTTAATTTTCTGATTTTATAATAACTAAGCCAATAATTTTTTAATGCAGTAAGGTAATTTTGTTCCGCTTCAATTCTACGGCTATACGCCATATTAATACTGTTTACGTCATTTTTCCCAACAAAAAAAAGTTGCTTTGCTTTATCATAAGCTATTTCAGCTATTTCTTTTGCCTCTTCGCTCAATTTTATTTGAGTTTGCTGCAAATTGAATTCGGATAATGTCATTAATACATCTTGCTCGAATGATTGTTCTGCTTCCATAGTACTAATTTTTACTGTATTAAGACTTTCACGAGCCATTTTAACTTTACCATTTCTTACTCCCCAATCAAGGATTGGAATATCAAGACCAACTGAGACTATGTTTTGTTGCAATGGTTTTTGATAAGCATCTGAGAGATTATTTGCAACTTGATTAAATCCCACACTTGCAGACAGCTTTGCTGAAAATCTACTTTCCTTTTTTGATTTATCAAAATTTTGTTGAGCCTTTAGATTGCTTTCCTTTAATTGGGGCATAATTGGATTATTTTCTTTTGCCTTGCTTATGACATCGTCAGCTGAAAGCATTATGTTTAATGTTTTATTAGGTACTGAGAGATTAAATTGAGTTTCTCTATCAAATCGCAAAAATGATGCTAGTAACAATGTACTTTTCTTTAAATTCATCTCCACATTTCCTAAATTATTTTTTGAATTTATTACTTCTAACTTAAGAGCAAGTAAATCAGGTTGTGAGATTGTCCCAATTTTATACCTTTCCAAACCGATTTTATAAAGAGTATCGCAGTTTTCAATATTTTGTTTGGCTAATTCAAAATTTTTCTTGCTTAATGCTAGTTCAAAAAAATACGTAGCTGTTTGTTCTGAAATTTCTTCCAAACTATATAGGAATTCTTTAGTTACCTTCTCATAGCTTATTGGTTCTATCTTCTTTTCCCATTTGAAATCATTATATCCAAATAAATTCTGAGAGTATCCGATTCGAATTGGAACTGAAGAATATTGTTCAATGGTATTTAATCCTAAATTGCGGTAATACCCTAATTCTGTATCAATATAAAATGTTCCTCCTGTTATATCAAAATTTTGTTTTAAAGATAAATTTGCATTAGAATATAAACTTTGTTGCGATTTATATACTACAACATTGTTTTGATAATCGTAGCGTTCAACAAAATTTTGGTTATATGAAAATGGGGTTGTATTAATAGATAAACTTGGCAATCGCTCTGCTTTAAACGTTCTAAATTGCCAATATCCTGATAAATACGAATTCTGAGCTTTTAAAGTTGAAAGTGAACTATCCAAAGCAATCTTGATAGCTTGATCCAATGAAATAGCTTTTGTTTTCTCTAAGTTTGTAGTTTGAGAAAACATAAACAATGGATAAAAACAAGCAATTATTTTTAGTAGAATTTTCATTAAATTATTTCTTAATCAACTATAATAAGTTATTATATCTTCAATCTTGTTAGTATAAAATATTTCTTTATAATCAAATTTAAAGGTTAAAATATAGCCTAAGATTTTATATATCTATAAACTATTTTTAAATATCTTTTTTAGAGGTTGTAAAAATTGTTCTATCAAGCGTAAATCATCCGTAATAATTTCAGCGTTAGCTGTCATCTCCAGCGACAATGGCAATTTTTTTCCATAAGTAGTGGTCAGTCCTTTTGGAAACTTTATTTCAACGACATACTTACCATCTTTGGTTGGAATGAGAGAAATCCGGTTGACATATCCTATTACCATTCCATATTCATTATCCGGATAATTATTGAAATGGATATTTACTTTTTGCCCTATTTTTACTTTTCCCGAACGTTCAATCGGCAACTGTGCTTTTCCTAACAACTCTGTTTGTATATTTGGAATAATTGTAAAAACAACATCTCCCGATATTACATTTTGATTAACCGCCCAATAATTTGTAAACGTTACTTTTCCTGATATTGGTGTACTAAGTATATAAGTCATTTGCCAGGATCTTATTTCATTTTCCAATTGATTGATATTGGTTTTAAGTTGAAATAACAAAGCATTCTTTTTTTCAAGATATTGCTGTTTAATATCAAAAAGATTCTCCTCCATTTGAGCAATTTGAATCTGAAGATTCTCAATTGAAGAATGCATATTTTGAACATTCATATCACTTTGTAACAATTGTCCTTTAGCCTTATCACTTTCTTCATCGGAAATCATATTCTGTTTTTTTAAATAGGCCGCACGTTCATAAGAACGTTGTTCTAATTCATGTTGCTTAGCTACAATTTCTTTTTGATTCAGCATACTCTGAAAATGCTTTTTATTCTCTTCTATTAATTTTTGAACTGAATTTATTTTCTGAGGATAATAGTTTTGCTCAATAAATTTATTGTAATTATCCAGGTTTTGTAAAAAAGATGAGTAGGAAGATTGAATTCCACCCAGCTTAATATCTTTCCGCATTAAATAGTAAATCTTTTCAATATCAACGTTTAATTTTACCTTTATCAATTCTTGTTTTAAAAAAAGTATATCATTGTACGATGCCGGATTCTCAATGACAGCAAGACAATCTTCAGGCCTTACTTGTTGTTGATCTTTTATTTGTAATATGGCTATTTTGCCACTTGTTCTCGCTACTATTCCAACTGGCGGAGTCGAAGTTGTTAATACCAATGGTGCTGAAATGATTTCCGGATATTTAAATATCCAGCTGCCAACCAACAATATAACTACAATTAATGCAAGTAATGTAATACCTCTTCGTAATATCCAACTGGGTGTACTTCCCATAACTTCCTGCACTTCCTCACTTCGCAATTCTACTTCTTTTCCTTGCTTTTCTACTTCTTCCATTATGAAATATTTTTCTACTATAAATATTTACGACAAACTAATTACTGTCCTAATTCCAATTGGTTTTTTACCAACTTGTAATAAGCCCCTTTTTTAAGAGTTAGTTCTTTGTGAGTACCTTGTTCTATTACTTTGCCTTTGTCCAAAACAATGATATTATCAGCATTTTGAACGGTACTAAGGCGATGAGCCACAATAATAACAGTTTTATTTTTGTTAAATAATGTTAGATTGTCCATTATCTGTCTTTCGTTGGTGGCATCTAACGAATTAGTTGCTTCATCAAAAAACAAATAATCAGGATTTTTATAAACACTACGAGCTATCAATAAGCGTTGTTTTTGCCCCTGACTTACACCGTTTCCTTCCATCCCGATTTTGGTATTATAACCTAATGGCAAACTATCAATATACTCCCTTATATTTGCTATTTTTACAGCATTAAGGAGTTTGTCTTTATCAATATAATCATCGCCAACAGCAATATTGCCTGCAATGGTATCTGAAAAAATAAAACCTTCCTGCATTACCACTCCAGTTTTCTGACGCCAAACATGCGAATTAATATTTTTCAATGGAGTTTGATCCACATAAATAGCGCCCTTGTTTGGAGGGTAAAAACCAAGCAAAAGTTTTAATAGCGTTGTTTTTCCACTTCCACTGGCTCCTACAATGGCAGTGGTTTTGTACTCAGGAATTTCAATATTTATATCTTCCAGCACATAGTCCCTATCTGCACCATCGTAGCTAAACGACAAGTCTTTCAAAATGATTGTTTTATTCTCAGGCAAATGTGAAAGTTTAATATCTGCTAAATCTTCTTCATCTTCCCTGTTATGGATTTCTCCTAGACGTTCCAAACTGATCTTGGCATCTTGTAATGCTTGTGCAAAGCCTATGAACTGCCCAATAGGACCGGATAATTGTCCTATAATATAACTTAAGGACATCATCATACCCAAGGTCATTTGCCCATCTACCACCGACCGGGCGGCAATATAGGATATTATTAAGCTAGTAGTCTGGTTGAAGAACACAGAGCCAGTTTGTTGATATTGTCCCAATGCAGTGGAGCGAATACTGATTTTAAAACGCTTTACTTGTATCCGTTCCCAACGCCATCGTTTTTGCTTTTCTGAATTGCATAGTTTAATTTCCTGCATACCCGTTATAAGCTCCACTATATTGCTCTGATCTGCCGATGATTGAGCAAAACGCTTGAAGTCCAATTCTCTACGAAATTTCATAAACGAAAGAATCCAAATAATATAGCATGTATTTCCAATCAAAAATATGCTTAATATCATGGGGTTAAAATAGGCTAGAATTACCCCAAAAACAATGAAATTACCAAATGAGAAAAGAACATTTATTGACGTTCCGGTAAGAAAAGACTGAATACGACCATGATCGCCTATGCGCTGCATAATATCCCCCACCATCTTAGTATCAAAAAAACCTAATGGTAATTTCATTAATTTAATAAGAAAATCCGATATTAATGAAATACTTATGCGGGTAGTGGTGTGCAACATAATCCAACTTCGAATAAAATCAAGACAAAGTTGAGTGACAAATAATACCAGCTGAGAAATTAAAATAAGGGAGATTATTCCAAGGTTATGACCACCTATACCTACATCGACCATGGTTTGCGATAGGAATGGGAAAATCATAGACAAAACACTGCCAATAACTGTACCTAACCCCAATTGAATAAATTCTTTCTTGTGAGGTTTCAGATAGCGAAAAAAGTATCCCAAATTAGCTTTCGACTGAGCTTTGTCATCTTCATGGTCATAAAATTCGGGAGTAGTATGCAATATCAAGGCAATGCCTTTATCTTTATCCTGCGATTTTGTACTAATCCAACAACGCAAAAATTCTTCTTTGGTATAAGTTATCAATCCCCTGGCCGGATCGGAGACTGAGAGTAAAAAATCTGCAGAATCATTTCCTTTTTTGAAAATTCTTCGTTTGCGCTTGATATCATAGCAAACCACAAAATGGTTCTGATTCCAATGGATAATACAAGGCAGTGGAGTATCTTCCACTAGCTGCTCAAATGAAATACGAACTCCCTGGGTGCGAAAGCCAATGTTTTCTGCCGCGTCACATATCCCTAGCATGGATACTCCCATCCGGGTTATAAATGATTTTTCGCGTAAGGTTTGCAAAGTATAGCTTCGTCCATAATGCTTTGCAACCATACGTAAACAGGATGGGCCACAGTCCATGGCATCCAATTGGGTATAATGAGGAAATTTACTTTTCATAATTTTTGCACAGAGTATAGAGTCAAAACTTTATTTAAAATACAATAATGTTCTTTAGTTTGAAGTTAGAATATTAATATCACTAGGTCTTGGAGCAGTAACATTGATAAGTTTTCTTTTATTATCGAATAACATATCTTTTGGAATTGCACTAATTTTATTCTGTTTTACAAAAAAGGCATCTTTAGTATTTAATACTAATTTACATTGATCTTTAGTCTCATTTAAAGCTAAATACAAAAAACGTATTCTCATATAATAAGTTGTTTGTCTGATTCTCTGGACTATATTACACCTTAATGCATGGTAAACACCTTGATTTCAAAAAATTAATATAAACAATTTCTATAACAAATTATTTTTATTTCCGAAGATAAGTTTTTCTTCAATCCATTGACATACAAAAGCTCAACTCAGAAAATTTTTGTTTCTATTTCAGATACTTGTCTATATCTATTGTAAAGTCATTATCAGACGGCCTCGCAAGGTTTCTATTTATAATTCTAAAATTTTTGTCAAGTAATATAAATCTTGGAATTGTTGTAACAGATAATTCTTTTATCAATGTTTTTTCTTTAATTTCACTAATAAGAAAGCTATTTGAATTATTAAAAATATCTGAGTTAGAACCCATCATTCTTACCCAATCTGCTTTACTCTTATCAATAGAAATAAAGACATATTTAATTTGTGGATATCTTTTGATACTTTCTTTAATAGCCGGAAATTCACTAATACATGGCACGCACCATGAAGCCCAAAAATCGACTATTAATAGTCTATAATTATTCATTGAGATAATTTCTTTAAAAGATGCTAGTTTTATTTCCAGGCTGTAATCAGTTTTTATTTCATTAGAAAATACTTTGTTTTTACAAATTTTAAAGAATAAATTTAATGTCTTTTTGCCAACAGGTTTGTGAAGATGTAATAAATTAAACTTCAGCTTGTTATATGACAAATAATCAATAATATTCTGATTTATAAACTCATTACTAATAATTAGTAATGTATTATATAAGTCATTGGTTTTGTTGTTTTTTTTAATTATACAATTTAAATAATTCAATAAAGCCATTCTGTATTCAGGTATGTTTAGTAACTTGTCGCAACTCTGAAAGCTATTTTTCAATGTAATCATAGCACTATCTTGTTTTTGTCGATTTCGCAACTTGTTTGATATAGAAAGACTCCAAAATAGATCATGAAAGCTTTTATAAAATGTCGGTGAAATTTCTCCTTTTTTATAATATTGGTCTAATAAAATCTTTTCAGCCAAATAATCTTCATCACTATTCAACGCAATTATTTTTTTCTGACTTGACCCTTTGGGTGTCAATGATTGGATTTTCTTGATAATTAACTCATCGCATGATCCATATTGTCTAAAGCAGTCATTGATGAATTCAGATTCGAATTTGCGGGTTGAAGATTGTTTGCTGCTATAAGATATTAATCCATCAGCCATAATATCTATTTCAATTTGTTCATCTGGTTCGGCATATATCAATGTATTTCGCGAAAAATCATCGCATTTGATGAATTGTGGTGTTTCTGTTTCAATAATCACAGTACGATTTTTATTGTTTAGCATTGAAGTTGAGTTGCCAATTTCTCTGTATAAATATGATAAGCTTATTGTTCCAGTATCTCCAATAAATTTTAAAATAATATTTTTTCCATTACTATTTACTATCGATAATAGTAATATCACAAATAAAGATGTCATTTTTTTTTTCATAGTTATTTTGATAATGAAATCGTGGATTATTCAACGCTAATCAACGTAAATAGAATAAATGCTTATTTACTAAAAATTTATTTATAAATACGCCTATTAGCATTGAATAATTTTAATCAATTTAAGTAGTATCATCCGACATCAACAAGACTCACAACACCACCAAGTTTGATAACCAAATTTGTTATGGATATAAGCAGCCCCTTCTTGTGCTTCCGTTTTTGATTGATCACAGATTTTCACAAATATTGTGACATCCATATAATAAGAGTAACAACAACTACCGCCAGTGCCTTCATGACTACCACCTCCAAAAATAGATTTTAACTGATCTCTTGAAAGAATTTCTGTAGCATTCATTGAAGCTACATTTAATTTAATCTTTTTCATAAAAGAATTATTTATTGTTTATAAATATACTGCTGCACACATTTATGTACAGAGAAATTCTTTCTATTATTACTGCAGATCAAACAGAAAGAAAATATTTTTCAAAAAATTAGTCAGTTTATAGTTTCCTGTTTCGACATTAAATTAGAACCCATTATTGTTTTAGCATAGATATTTTCGACTGTAACCCAAGTCAAACTCACCTCATTTCCTGCTTCATTTTAATTCGTACCTATAACTATTTTGAGCTTATATATTTTACCAAGCTAACCAAAAGACAGGAAAAAATCGAATATTTCATTCTCATATTTTAGAGCCAAACAATACGACAATTTAATTAGCTATTTTTTCTTATCATTATTTCTCAGCGTTTCTGAAAAACCGATTCCAACGAATCTTACCACTAAACCAACCTTTGTCTTTGTCCAATGACAACCAAACCATTACTGGTCGCCCAACAATATGGTCCTCAGGAACAAAGCCCCAATAACGGGAGTCGGCTGAATTATGACGATTGTCTCCCATCATCCAGTAATAATTCATTTTAAACTGATATGTGGTCGCTGGTTTGTCATTAATGTAAAATACTCCGTTTCTCACTTCAAGTTTATTGTGTTCGTACACACGGATTATTCGTTCGTAAATCGGGAAGTTGTAATGGTTCAATGCTAAACGCATTCCTCTTTTAGGAATCCATATTGAACCATAATTGTCTCGTGTCCAAGCTTTGTTACCGCCCAAGGGGAATACCTCGCTATTCTGGCAAATTACAGCTAGTGTAAAACCATTTCTTTTGATAATTGACCTACTCTGATCCACAATTGCCTGACATGAAGTGTTTTCCGATTCAATCTTTAGTTGTTTCACACCAGTCACGCTAAGCAATTTTTGATAACTATCCTGATTTAATGGAAAATGATAAACTGGTAATTCAAGATCAAAGTTTAATGACTTTAATTGTTCTGTACTTTGTGTATTATCTAATATCATTCTGTCTTCTTCGCTCACACCAAGTTTATCCAATATCTCGTTATTCAGTAGAGTTCCATCTGTCTGAATATAATAGTTGAATTGTATACCGGGAATTTTTTCCTGTTTCTGTCCGTTTACATAAACCTGATTATCTTTAATAGTCAGCCAGTCACCTGCAATAGCTACACAACGTTTTACATAGTTTTCTCGACGGTCAACAGGTCGATAAACAATATCTCCGTAATCTCTTGTATTTGATTTTACAATCTCACGACCGTATTGGTAACAAAGTTCAGCAGTAGGTTTTACTGTGGGCATCTGACTTCTCATAAAGGCAAATCCTTCTTCATAGCAACTTGTGTAATAATCAGGATTCTGACGATTCACAGCCACGGTATCTCCTGTCGGAAAGTTGAATACCACTATGTCATTGCGTTTTATTTCGTCGAAACTTTTCAGGCGTTTATAATCCCATTGTGGATTTTCAATAAACGATTTGCAGTTGAACATAGGGAAAGTGTGCTGAACCAGTGGAAACGATAAAGGAGTGTTTGGTACACGAGGGCCATAACTGGCCTTACTCACAAACAAGAAATCGCCTACTAACAAAGTCTTTTCAAGTGAAGAACTTGGTATTTGGTAATTCTGAAACAGAAAAGTATTGATAAAATATACTGCTACCAAAGCGAAAACAATCGCATCTACCCAACCCATAACAGTTAATACATACTTGTTTTTTGACGACTTCCACCAAGTCCAAGGAATGTAATGAGCAATGAAAGCGTCAACTATTAAAGGCAATCCCAAAAGCCACCAATAATTACCAACCCACACAATAAATAAAATGTAAATTAAACTCCACACGCTGCATTTAATCCATTGTTTCAGCGGTTGTTGAAAACGTTTTGTTTGTTTTTTTGTACTCATATATTGAATTATAAATGGTCGAGCTTGAAAGCCCATTTAGCTTTTAAGTGTATATTATTTTGCGAAAACCATTGGTTCATCACAATCTCAAATGACATTCTAAATTGAAGACTAAAAGATGATTTTCCATTTATTTACCATCTTCTTAAAGTTAAAAATACGCTATTGCAAGTATAACATTGAGTTGTTGACGAATTCATCTTATTATCTCAAATACACAAAGGATGTTTAATCGAACAGATCTTCTAATTTTAAAAAAAACCTCTGTTTGGGATCTTCTCTTTTAATAGCATAATCTTGTTGTAGAAATTAAGCAGCAAATATAGTAAACTTGCAGAAATTTACAACTACTTAAAGCTTATTGCCTTTATCTGTTTGACGATTGAAAGTTCTTTTTGTCTTACAAAGTTTCATGTATTTTCTTCAAATATAACAGTATATATTGCCAGGAACAATTATATTGCAGACTTATTTGGCATATATCTTCGCCATCCTTATTCAAGAAGAAAAGCTACAACTTTCGATATTATTTAAAAATTTAATTCGTGTTATAGTTAAAAAGATACACTTGCATATGCTTTTTCTAATTTTGAATATAAAACAAAGTCTTAATACCAGATAATAGAAGACAAGATTAACACAACAGAATCGAAACCTTAGCTTAACATCCAGATAAAAAACAACTCTCAACTGACATTGCTCCTTTTCTCATTTCCATACTTGAATTTAACAATACGCAATTTCGTAATACCTCTATTGAGTTAGCTATTTATTCTTAATAAAATAGTACGTAACTCAATAGAGGGAAAAAAGCACTTGTATGTAATATACATCTAATTAAGACTTTAATTAAAGCTACTTTAAGGTGAAATTAAATGTATTTTACCTTAATTAGTTGGCTATACATTTGCATCCTGTTTCCGCTGGTTTTACTCCACACTTTCCGTCGTCACCATTGTAAGTCTTACATGCTTTTCCTACTTCATCAATAGGGCACCAAGTACCCCCCTTACATGGATTTACATAGCCAACAGAATCATCATAACTGCCACCCCCAAAAATAGATTTTAACTGGTCTCTTGAGAGAATTTCTGTAGCATTCATAGATGCTAAGTTTAATTTAATTTTTTTCATAAAATAAATATTAATTATTTAAAAATATACTGCTGCACACATTTATGTACAGAGAAGTTCTTTCTATTATTACTGCAGCTCAAACAGAAAGAAAATATCATTTTGGTAGCAACTATCTTCAACTATCTTTATTACCCCTTGAGCCATTAACAATTAGAGATTTTATCAAAAACCCAATATTTGCTAATAAAATAATACCTATAATTAAAAATATAGCTACATTAACATTTGAAGCTTGATTCATGTAGACCAAGACATTATACAGTGACCAAAGAAAGATAATAATATTAGCAACAATAAGAAGCCAAATTAGGATTTTATTTTTCATAAAGATATTTATTTAGATTAACTATTACATCTACTATTACCACCATTTGAAGTTACATAGACATCTCCTAATCCGGTTTCACAGTAACAATGAGGATAATTTGCACCCAGAGAATAATGTCCTGACCTAGTAACCATCGCTGCGGCACGGATTGCATCGTGTGGCAAACCAGTCTATTTTATCAATAATCTTTTCCCGTTTTCTACTCCCCACGCGATAAAATCGCGCGGCAGCAGATACTTATTAATTTAAGCAAATAAAACGATATTAAATTTTAGACACTGCTTACTTTACAATCAAGAATACCCTATTATTTAGTCATATGATTAGATTTCAAACGTCCTTTTAAGAGTATTCAGAACTTTTAAATTTGAATGATTAAGTTTTTTATTTTGACGCTTGCATGGCGATAATATCACCCATTTTTTTCTCAAAATCAGGATCATCTATCCGAATAGCATTATTGTCAAAAAGTTTCCCAGCTCGGTCAAAAATCATAAAACGCGGGATTTGTTTGATTGCATTCTTTTTTAGAAAACCTGAACTATTTTGAATCAAGAAACTGTTATCGGATGTTAAACTGTCAGTGATTGAGGCTTTTATCCATTCCTGTGGCTTTTGATCGATTGATATATATAAGAAAACTACATCTTTCTTATATTTCTCCTTCCAATTATGTGATTGTGACATAAGTTTTCTACAAGGGATACACCACGAAGCCCAAAAATCAACGTAAATTATTTTATTTTTATATTTTGAAATAATATCTTTTAATAATACTGTTTTCATATTAGTTGTAAATAAAATATCTTTTTCTGATAATGATTTTTTATTTGCAATAAGCAAATATTTTATATATTGTTTATATTCATTATCATTACAATCATTCATGAATGATTCAATCAACTTATTGTCTGACTTTTGTAATATTGAATTTCTTACATAGCAAAAAAGAAGATAATCAAGAGTTTTGCCTTTAAAATTTGCTTTTGCAGATGAGTATTCCTGTGATAAATTAATTATAGAAACAGCCATCTTCCGACTTAATATAAATTTATTGTATTTTAGGCAAAATTCCTTATAATCACTACTAAAGAGAAGATCATCACATTGAAATGAATCCTTATACTGAAGCAATCTATCTACATTCTCACTATGATCTTTATTGTATAAGAACATTAACTTATTTAAGTAACTAATTAGGAAATGTTGCTTACATATTTGATAAAATGATAGTGAAATTTTTGATTTTTGTTTTTCTAAATAATCGATCTTTCTAGAATATATATCTTCGCTTTTCTTCCTCAGAATACCAGATCTAAAATCCGCCCCCAACTCTCTAGCTTTCTTAAGTGAAAAATTATTAATTTCAAGACTGTCAGAAATAATTAATTCATTATTTATTATAGAATCATTTGTATTAAGAATTGGAGATAGCTTTTCTACCCCTACAACTTTATATACAGCATCATGTCTTAACCATATAGAAGTTGAATATCCAGAACGTTGTAATTCTAAAAACGTATAGGGTGTTTTTAAGCAAAGCTGCTTATCTGCTTTATTAAACATATTTAGGTCATCAAACTTATCTGAAAAAGAAAAATACATCAAAGCATTGTTTTTAAGCTCATTAATTATAAGTATACTATCTTTGAATCTAATATTTGAGTTTTCAGGTGATGTCTGTGCTTTTATTGAAGTAATGTAAATAGCAAAAGCAATGAAAATTAAAAAATGGTTTTTCATATCTATTTATTTTAAGATACTATTTTATAAAATGTATATATAATTATTTTCAGTTAGTAAATATTCATTAAGATCAATAGTCCAAAATGAATTGTGAACTTTTTAATAAAATATGTACTATTTTATATAATAGTATCTATTACGACCAACGCCAATTAACAACTGGCACAACACCAATAAGTGTGAAGACTTCCACAATTACTGTAATATGCCATAAAATCAGCATCATTCCACGCTTCTGTTGCTTGGTATATTGCATCAGATTTCGTTAAACCCATAACTGTTTTTACTATTACTCCATCACAACCTACTTTGTATCCACAACCACCTCCACTATCACTGCCACCTCCAAAAATAGTTTTTAACTGATCTCTTGAGAGAATTTCTGTAGCATTCATTGATGCTACGCTTAATTTAATTTTTTTCATAAAAAATAATTATTAATTATTAAAAAATATACTGCTGTACACCTTTATGTACAGAGAAGTTCTTTCCATTATTGCTGCAGGTTAAACAGAAAGAAAATATTTTAAATCAGATACATGATATATATCAGGCAACTGATTTCCATTGACAAAAAAAGTTGGTGTAAACGAAATGCCAACATTATTACACCATTCACTCATTGCTTGAATTTCGGTTGTAAAGTCCAAATGATCATCTATGGGATATTTATGTTTAAATGTATCATAATCTTTTATTTCTGCGAGATACCAATCATTTAAGGATTTTTCCAGCATACTTTTATTATTGTTTCTGTCAAAAGTTAGAAAATGTTTCACGGGTAAATTTCTAATATCTTCTTTTTGAGGTGTAGCGGTAAAAATAACCTGAACACGGATATTAGGATTATTTGTTACCAAGTCATCTATTATTGGATGTGCCTTAGCGCAAGGACCACAGTATGGATTACAAACCTTAACTATATGTATTTGAGCATCCGGATTCCCCAAAGTTACACCTAAACCATCCAATGAATGATCTATCTGCTTTTGTTTTAATAATAATGCGTCAAATATCTGTGAATTATGTTTTAATCGCTGAAGCTCCATTTTGGACTGTTTTCCTTCTTTTGAATTCTTTAAGCTGGGAATAAGAAGTTGTACAACTACAAAAACAACCATAAAACACAATGCAAAAATTAAAATTACACCACTATCAATGTTCCCAACAGATGGTATCGTTCCATGAAATCCTCCAAACAAAGCAGTTACAAATTGAAGCACTAAAACCAATTGTACCAATAAACACATGGGACACCACTCCTTAGCAATTCTTCCTTGATAATAAATTGAATAGAAAACATAGGGCAATACTAACGTATTAATCCAAGCTGCTATAAACAGAAATTTATCATTAATAACTCCTCCAAACATTAGCGCTAAAAACGTACCGGCAAAATATGTAAATCCCAAACAACTCCAACTAATCCCAAATATCCTGGAAGCATCAGAATTTAATATTGCAGCACAATTTGTCTTTCGCCCGGCATGGCAAACTTCTTGCAGTGTAGGATTGTGTTGATCGATTTCATACAATAACAGAAGAATGCCTACAGCACATCCAACCAGAGTGAGTAATAAATAAATAACCGGAGCCAGACTAACAGAAAAACCCAAAGTTAGGAAGCTCTTACAGGATATTATTATAAACAAGATAGGAAATAGTAATGCGATTACTGAATTCCAAAAACCTATTCTTCTTTCCCCATTTAATTTTAATCTGTAATTTTGCTCTTCTGACGTTTCATCTGCTTCTGCAATCAGTACATATCCGGTGAATTGTTTTGCAAAATCCTCAAAAGATATATTTTCGGTTTTATGACCTTCAGGATTGTACCATTCAACATTTTCGGAGTCTATTTTATCAATAATTGCAAAAAGAGAATTTCTTGTATTTTTACCATAAACTTGAGCAACAAAAGGTAAGGGTAGGTTTACAAGATTCTCAACCGTTGTTTTTAACGACATATTGTCCGTCTTCATATTTTTCAGGACATCACTAAGCGTGAGTAAACTAGGATAATCCGGATGTTGTAAAATATCTTCCTTAATGGAAGTTTCTGTAGCTCTTACTTTTAATTGTTTACAGAATTCTATTGCGATTTCTTCGCAATTTTGTACCGGCGAAATAATTCTTTTTAAGAAATTCATGATTTAAATAAATTTTATAGTTGACAATAACTTTTTCTTATTTAAGCGATGCCAGATTGTGAACCTTTATCAATTCATCTCTGGAACTATTATAGGTTGAAAAAAATTCATTTCTGGTCTTAGTTCGTTGATTGGGAGAACGAAACATACTATTAATGCCTCTTGGATGTGAAAGATGAAATAGGTTTCCTTCGCTAAAATGTATTTTGTATCCAAGAATTCGCATTCGATGATATCTATCACCATCTTCTGGACCCCAACCATAAAATCTTTCGTTTTCCATCCCTGCATCGATATACGATTGTTTTTTCACCATAAAGGCACCTCCAACAGAATCATTACCATATGTCAAATGCATTTTATTGACATTTTGGGTCAGCATCTTAATTTTTTGTGTTCTTAAATATAATTCTCTAATAATATCAGAGGTGTCATAAAAAAGATTTGAAAAAGGATAAACTAAATCATATCCATTTCTCAGTTTATGAATTGAATCCATTATTTGTTCTTTGGGAATAATAACATCAGCATCCCATATTCCAACAAACGGTGTCGTAGCTTTTAAAGTCATTATATTCAGATATTTAGTTCTATAGAATATCGGATCTTTGTCCTCAATGAAAATATAGTGAATACCTTTAGCAATTAATTTATGAACCAATCCATTATTATAGCTGCTTGCCTCTAAAATCATGATATTAGTATCAAAATACTTTAATAGAAATTTAACCGTTTGCCTTAAATTTTCCAATCGTACAATTGTATCGATTCGAATTGGGATTAAAAAGGTAAATTCCTTTAAATTAATTTTTTTCATATTTGAACAAACACTTCTTGTTGATATGCTAATATTGCTCCGCTTAAACCTGAAACCAGTCCAATTGAATTAAATGAAGGTGAATATTCGTTTTTTAAGAACAAATCCCATTGATCTGAAGAAACAATCTTATTTTTTAGCTCATCACATGTAATGGCATCTGATTCAAATAAACTACTTAACAAAAAATACAGCCCACTAAGTCCATTTTGAACATTAATATTGTTTTTGCTAAATTCCCCATTTATTGTATTTTGTATATTTGCTTTCTTTTCTAACAACTGGACGTGTTCTTCCCACTTTGGTAATGAATTTGATTTTAGTATCTTTTTCATTCCGGCTATTAGTAATAACTTACTACTTTGCAATAAAGGATATGTTGACAGAACCTTATCAGACATTTCATCGAAGATCTTATCTATTTTGTAGTTATAGAAATCAAGTTTATATACCTGAGATAAAACGAACATATAATTTGGGATAAAATATCCATTTATAGAAAAGGATGTGGGTTCGGAAAATTTATCTGATAAATGACCCATTTCTTCAATTTGATTTATTGCGGTAATAACAACATTTTGATAAATAAATCTAATATTTTTATTGAGTTTTCGGTTTTCCAGTCTTATAGAGAAATAAAGAATGTATTCCCAAAAGCTTTTGAAGATGTAATTGCTATTATTCTCGTTAACCGTTGCTAATAAAGCAATAAAGCTTTTATAAATGATATCATCTAAGTCGGCAAGCACATAGTTTACATTGCCTTTTAAAAACTCCTTATCCAGTAAATAATTAATCCCTAAACAGATACCAATAAGACCGTTTTCCAAATCTATATTTGAGTTTATATTTATTTGATTATAAATTGAATCCAGTATTTTTTTTGCGTATTTCTCATACTTTATATCTTTCGTTAATCGTGCCTGATGAAAAAAATAAATACTAATGCCCATCTTTCCATGAAATAACCCAATAGGCATATTATCCGTATTCTGAGATAACACATAGTGGTTAAATTTATATATGCACTCGTTCATAAGTTTGATTTGATCTCCTTCGTCCATAATTTAATGGTATTGCGATGTACTGGATTTACTTATTTGTTTCTAAAGTTCAAGAACATTAATCTTCTATATCAAACATTCTCCATTTACAGAACAATCTGTTTTCTAATCTCTTCTGAGGAACTTTCTTTGGTTATTTGTCGCTCACGAAACGTTCTTAAAGTTTGTTCATTAGATCTGAATTTACTATTACTACCTCTTGGGTGTGAAAGATGAAACAGCCCCCCAAGACTTCTATATATTTTATATCCAAATATCTCCCAACGATAATGCCGATCATAATCTTCATTTCCCCACCCATAAAACTTTTCACTTTCCATCCCTGCATTAATAAAAGCAGCATTACTAACAAACACAGCCCCTCCTACCATATCATCTCCATACTTAACTGACATTTTATCTATATTTCTTATGAGTATCTCGATGTTTTTCTTTCGTAAGTAAAATTCTCGTATTATATCTGAAGTGTCATAAAATTTCCCATTATAAGGATAAGCTACTTCATACCCATCCCTTAACTTTATAATAGAATCTAAAATTTGTTCTTTAGGAATTATGATGTCTGAATCCCAAATACCGATATAAGGCGTATTTGATTTTAGGGTTAACATATTCACATATTTGGTTTTATAATAAACAGGATCTTTATCTTCTACAAAAAAGTACTGCACTTTTTTCCCAATTAATTTGCGAAGTATTCCATTATCATATCCATCAGCTTCAATCACAATTATATTTGTCTCAAAGTTTTGTGACAGGTATTGTATTGAAAGTAATAAGTTTTCCAACCTGATAATTGTGTCAATTCTTACAGGAATTAGAAAAGTAAAATCTTTGATTTCAATTTTTCTTCTTGGATTAAGATCAGTTAACACTTTCATATTTTTAAAATATTTTCATTACCTACTAATAAATTGTGAATTTCTGTTATATAAAACAATTTTGGTTGTTAGAGTCTTGAAGTTATATCCTGATAAGTTAATATAACTCCGCAAAATCCGGTTACTAATCCAATACAAGCTATTAAAGAATTTTCATCTTTCATGCAATCATCCCATGCATCAGATAAAATGATCTTCTCACGTATTAAATTCAAATCAATATTTTTATGTTGATGTAATCGACTTATCAAATAATATAAACCTGTAATGCCATCGTTAGGAAAAATGCTCTTATTTCTGAATTCATTCATTAAACAGGTATCAATATCTACACTCTGATCCAAGAAATGGATATGTTCTTTCCAACCTGATAAGGACTCTTGTTTTTCAATACTTCTCATTGCAGCACTAAGAAATAATCGATTACTTTGAAGTAACGGATAAGTTGATTTCAACTTATCCGTTAAATCGTTGAGTAAACGAATAATCTTATAATTAAAAAATTTAAGTTCGTAAGCACTGCTCAATAAAAACAGATAAGATGGTAAAAAATAATTGGTAAGTGTAAACATATAAGGCTCCTCAAATATTTTGTCCAAAACAACACATTCAATTCTATTGATAGTTTCCACTATATAATTTTCCATTAAAAATCGTTCATTGCTGTGCAAATTATTATTTTTAAGACGTTTACAGAAATACATTGAAACATTAATACACGGTTTAACTGTTTCATTTTCAGCAATTATATCCGATTGAAATTCGGGATTAGCGTTAGCAATTCTTAATATCTTCCCATCAATAATCTGCATTATTTTATTTGCATCTTTTGGAACGTATTTTTCTTTTATTAAATAATCAATTCCATAACTTATCCCAACAAGCCCTTTCTCTAAATTGATGGATGTTTCAAATTGTACTTGATTGAATATGGAATTATATAGAGTTTTAGCAAATTCTTCATACATCTTGTTTTGGGTTAATCGGGCTTGTTGATAGAAATAAATACATATGCCCATTTTTCCACTTGAAAGTCCTATTGGGATTCTATCAATATCGAGTGACATTACAAATTGACTGAACTTTTTTATTCGCTCATTCATTAAAATATCTGATTCTGTTTTACTCATAAATAATTTAGTATATCAAGACTGTATTGTTAATTTAAATTTTGAAAAGCATAACATTCTTTTTTACTCTTCATAATAAAACTTTGTAGCTTTATAATCTGTGATAGATGCATATACCAAATCAAAAATTCTGTCATCTAAAAAAGCCCTCGAATAACCATTAAAATGAATTTGGCATGGATAACTATTAGTTATCTTATTAAGTAATCTGTTTCTTTCGATTAAGAAATTGTTCTCAAACCATTGTCTTTTCACTTTATATGCTATATCAAAATCAATAGTTATAAATTCATTTCCAATATCCGAGTTTAATGCACAGAAAATTTCACAGTTTGTGTCTAATTTTATTCTATTTCTATTTGCGAAATAACACTTAGACCACACATACTGATTACTATAAATATAATTTTCATCGTCAAAATCACAGCTATTAAGCAATTCCTTAATTAATCCTGCTTTTCCAATAAAACCTCCACTATTTAAATAAATAAAAGGTGAGTTTATGTCCTTATCAAATAATTTTTCCATCCCTTTATCCGGCCAACAACCCAAATCTGTAGAAAAGACTAAGTCAGAGCCGAATTTTTCATATTTTTCCAAAATTTCATCCTCTGATGCTAGAAAAATTGTATCTGTGCCGTCAGTAAACAAAATCAATTCATTATCATCCTCCTCAGATAGGTATTCATTCAATAGTTTGTCTTTTAATCTTAATGAATAGAAATCAGATTCTTTAGAAACTAACACTATAAGTTCATAACAATTTAAAGCACATGACAATTTCAATAAATTAAAGTACTTATTATCTTTATCGTTAATGACAGTTATAATCTTCATTAATGCATCCCGGTATTAATCATGTAAATTTGTTTTTGTTGATAACAATATGCTTCTATAAAAGGAAATTAAGATTATTATTTAAACACATTACATTGAATCTATTTGTAAAGACTCATTATCCTATTAATAGTGGAAAATTTCAAATCAGATCGTTCAAAATGACGTATTACAAGTTCTGTATCTGTGTTATAGCTTTGCGTTACATCTGAATAGCCAAATGCTTTCTGTCTTGAAATGAATGGATAAAAGGCGAGCTTATTAGATGATAATCTTGAGATTGAACCATCTGTCGAATCTCCTTCTTTAAAATCATAATCTAGTATTGATTGGAAGAATTTTTTATAAATTACAGTAAATTGTAAACTCCATAACCAATCTACCCAGTATAGATTCTTTGAAACAGGGATTGCACACCCAAATCCTCCAATTCCACCGGATAAAGTATCAGCTCCCTTTTTATGAGCGTCAATTATGCTTTTAATTAATAATTTTTTAGAATAATGTTCTGTAAAATAATGATCATCCTCACAGAGTATAATAACATCATCATCATTTGCTATTGCCATTCGTATAACTTTCACAATACTTTGCCATAGACCTATTGCTCCAATTGGATGTGTACAGGCTTCCACTATATTTAATTGAAACTCATCTCTTCCGGCAAATTGTTTAATCATATGTTCCTTGCGTTCTGGCCTCTCTTTAAGATTAATAACATAAGTAGGGATATAAAATGGCTCTTCATCCACTTTAGATGCTTGTAAACAATCCATAAGAATTGAATTCACTTTCTCTGTCCAGATTCTCCAATTGAGTCTATTATCATATTCTTTACGGGTTGACAATCTCATTTCAGAATACATCGCCTTATCCTCAAAGAGGAATTTAATTTTCTCTGCATAATCTTTTGGTTCAGCATTTTCAGCAAATAGAAATCCATTTTTCCCATCATTTATAACTTGAGGAACTCCACAGACATTAGTTGCTAAAGATGGAATACCGTATGCAGATGCTTCACAAAATACTATTCCAAAACATTCAAAACGCGTTGGCAAAATAAAAAAATGTGTTTTGTTTAGTATTTTGCGAAGTGTTTCAACATCTGCAGATAATGATTTATCTAAAAAAGGAATTATTGTGATATTTTCATCCAAACTGTCAATTTCAAAAGGAGGTATACAACCTATTATTGTAAGACAACACTTAAAGCCAGTTGATTTTAGATATTTATATGTCTCATAAGTCTTATCTACCCCTTTTCGATAGCCATCTTTTCCAATAAATAATAATTGACAAGTTTCCGAAAAATCGCTTATTTTATCAAATTGTAAAGGAATAAAATCAATATTAGCACCAAATTCAATAACCTTTACTTTTTCAGGATTTGCTCCATAATGCTCAATTGCGTTATTTTTTGCCCATTCTGAACTGTAGATAATTATATCTGAATTATTTATTGCACGCTTTTCAATATCGTCGGCAATAGACTCAAAATTATCATCTTCTATACGAAGACAAGCTTTATATAAATCAAAAGTAGTATCACCTATATAAACAATTGGAATATCAACAGTAAGATAGGCTATTGAATAATACTCTCTGGCAATAATAATATCGTATTTTGTTGTATCTATTTTTTCTGAAAGTAGTTTTCCAAATAACTGAGCATATTCTTCTGGATGAAAAATTCGATTCTTATTATGAAGTAAATGAAACTCATTTATTTCTAAAATATCATTTTCTACCCACTCAACCGTGTGTTGAGTTTCTAAATTCTTCACAATGTAGTAAAGAATACCTGACCAATTATTTATATCACGTGGATCAAGGGTTGATAAAAATGCAATTCTCATAAGAAATTATTATTGTGTTGTTTTATATTTAATAAATTAATGCTTATTTTTTTATTCTGTTTTTCGCAAACAACTGTATTTCATTACCTTTATAAGGTTTTGAGGCGGTAATATAAATTTGAATACCGCCCCAATTATCTACCTTTCTGTTTACCATTTTCTCATAAAGGGAATTAAATTACAACTGAATTAACAGCTATTTCAAAAATACAATCATATAACTTTGATATAATCTAAATTTAATGAATTTCTTGTTATTTCTTGTTTTGAACACACAACAGCTACATGTGTCGGAGGAATACCTATCACAATAGGTGGATACTCTACTAAGTTCTTGTTCTCATTTTTTAAGTTACTTTCTGATAAACTACAAAAAGCTGCAAAAATTACTGTAGCTATTGTAGCTAAGGATAAACATTTTTTCATAACATTATTATTTAAAATTTATCCCACAAATAAATACAAAAAAAATCCTGAAAACATTAAGTTCTCAGGATTTATTTAAGATACAAGGCGTAGATTTTTACATTAATAATGCACTAAAAATAAGAATGTTATATATATTAAAAAACATTGTCAAGGATACATGCCATATTGGCTGTAAATTGAACTTGTATTTACTTAGAATTTACACAGAAAATCCGTCAAATTGTCAGAATTTTGAAGACCAAGTTTTTTTCTAAGACGTGTACGATGTATTCTTATAGAGTCGTTTTTAAGATAAAGAATAGAAGCAATCATACCTGTATCGAACTTCGCCAAAAGTAAACAACAAATCAAAATATCGCGTTCTGATAAATTAGGATACTGCTTAATTAAACGGTTAGAAATATTGTTATATTGAATATCCATACAAGCAATTATCTCTTCGTGGAAAGTCAAATTTAAAATCGGGCTAATTCCATTCTTTTTCTCTTCCATTGAAAGAGGTCGTTTGTAAGAATTTTTTCGATACTGATCCACATTCAAAAGTAAAATATCATGAATCTTGAGTTGTTTTTCAAGTAAATTTATGTTTTCTCTTTCCTTTTCTACTAGACTTTTTTCATGTTCCAACAATTGGTCTTGAACTTTCAGTTTGTTATTTTTCACTCTATTTACCCAAAATAAAACTACTATTACACCTAAGCTTAAGATAACCAAACTAATCAATAGTAAAATTCCTTTTTGTTTATTGTGGATGATCAATTCTTTATTAGACAGCTGTAATCCTTGATATTTATATTTCTTTTCTAATCCGGCAAAACTAACATCAAGTTTATGTTTATATAAAGAGTCAGTTACAACTGATACCCGTTTTGAAAAGAATAGAGCTTTTCTTGTATTTCCTTCATTCTCATATAATGTTTCCCATAATCTATAATAATCAGGAGCCATTTCTTGTAACTTGGTTGTTTTATTCAAATAAAAACGCGTAGAATCAAGTTTCCCAATCTTAAAATATGTATTTGCAATTAAAAACCATTTATTTGAATCATAAAAAGAATGATTGGTTTGAGGTACTTTTCGAAAATATACCAATGCTTGATGGCAATTCTCTTTTTGATAATATGCACCACCCAGACAACGATAAACAGTAGAGAGTAATAGTGTATCACTATAATGAGCAAAATTTCTCTCGGCTAAAAGAAAATAGGTGATTGCACTTTTATAATTTGAAGTATATTGATAATTATACCCGATATTTAAAGATGTTATAATACAATTTCGAAAATCTTTTATTTCTACAAACCTTTTATAAGCCATTTTAAAGGAACTTATTGAATTCATATATTGCCCTTGGGCACTATACATATTTCCGGTGTCACTATAAACTAATCCTTGTAATTTATAGTCATTTGCTTTTTCTGCAAACTCCTGTGCTTTTAGCAAAGCATCTGCTTGTATTTTTACATCACCACTATATTTAGCAATGCGTGCCATATAAAACCAGGCATATCCGGCGTGAATAGGATCAGTATCATCGAAGTATTTTGTTGCAATGGAAATAAGGGAGTCAGATTCCTCTTCAAAGTTCGTTTTATCTAATGCCTGACTCATTAGTAAAGCATAAAGTGCTTTATCATGCCTGCTTGAAAATAACTTCAGATTTAGTTTTTTAAGTATATGCAAAGATGAATCAGGCGAGGTCTGCATAAGCTTTTCAGCAGTTTCGAGTTTTAATGAAGTATGTGTGCAATTTATGAAATTAAGACTGATTAGAATTAATAAAATCAAGCGAAGTAATTGGTTCATAGTAATTATACGATTATTTACGACAAATATACTAACATTTTCACATTAAATACAATTATCAATTCCAATATTTTGAGTCCTTTATTTTCAATTGATTATTAATGTCATCATGTAGAAAGAAAAAGCCTAAGAATAAAAAACATCCTTATTTTGAACATGTTTGTATCACTAATAATTAAGACGGAAATAAAAACGAAGCGTTTATATTTCCGTCTTAAGAGGAATAATATTCTAAACCACTTTAGAAGCTCGAAATGCACAATTCCATTTGGCTCCAATATAATCCGATATGTAAGATACTCGTAGTTAAATCATTACAATTAAGCATATCTTTGAAAAATAGGACAGTATTTACTTTCTAATATTAAATCAATAAATCCTTTGATTATAAAAAGAAATTTTGTAATTTTGAGAATGAAATAATTGCAGGACTAAGTGAAGTCAATGGCAGTCAAAATGAGGTTTGAAAATTTGGGACTAAATCGTAACAAAAAACGTTAGAAAATTATAACGTATTGATTAATAGGGGTAAAATGGAATAGGTTCGAGTCCCGTCCGTACCGCGAAAAGCAGTTCAGAAATGAGCTGCTTTTTTTGTTTCCTGTTGACAAATAAAATGTAATCGATGTATTGAAACGAAAGAAGGTCTGAACCATTTAGTTCAGACCTTCTTTCGTAATATATTTAAAGTGCTAGAAGCCTATTTCTTTTCGATATAAGCCAATACTTCTCCCTTGCGCACAATGTCACCTTGTTTCTTCTCAATGCCCACGATGCGACCATCACAGAAGCTGCCAATGTGCTCCAATCCGTAGTTGGTTTGAATGGTACAAAGTGTTTCGTATTCCTTATATTCGCGTCCATGAACCGGCTCTACTGAACCTTCATTGAAATCAAGTTCCCAGATTACACGACCGGTGGCATTCGATACGACCGGTTCGGCATTTGGATATTTCAATGCGCGTAAATCAGGGATTTGAACGGTGGCAGTAGCATATTTTTCTTTGATAGCTGTTTCCAGTTCTTTCTCGAAACGTTTTTTAGCTTCGCCCGATTTGTAGTCGCGGTATTGTTTGTCGTGCATGGCAAATTCAAACAATTCTTCGTCATCCTGACCACGATCCCAGCCTAATTCTTTCATTTCGGCAATGTATTTATCCAACTCATTCGGATAGTTATCCTGCGGATTTCCTTCGAAGAATTCTAATTTATTCTTTTCGGCCAAAGCAATGATTTCCGGATCCAGTTTTCCTGGGAGTTTTCCGGCTTTACCTAGAATCATATCCCAGCTGTTCTTGTCGATCATGCTCCAACGTGGTTGACCTTTTACCAGGAACATAACGTTCATCAAGGCAATATTTTTTACATATTGGCTGAATGGAGTTACCAACGGTGGGTTACCCAGTTTAGGCCAAATGTATTTTACTTCGTCGAACAGCATAACCAACAATTCGTCGGTGCTGAGTTCTTTTTTGTTTACGCCTTTCAAATATGAGTTAATTCCAGCATGAACACCTTTCAGGTCGGCCATAAGCGAACCCATCATACCTCCCGGCAATCCGCAACCCACGAGCAACGAAGTCATGAATTTGTTGCGTTCGTCGATAAAGTAACCCAAGAAATCATCCACAAAGCTTTGAGTCAAACGGCGAGCTTCCATATAAGCAGCCATGTTGATTTCAGGCACTTTAAAGCCAGCATCTTTCAACATTGCCTGGATAGTAATCACGTCAGGATGAACCATACCCCACGAAAGTGGTTCCATGGCCACATCAAGATAATCAATACCTGCACGGGCCACTTCGAGCATCGAAGCTACAGAGAAGCCTGGTCCGGAGTGACCGTGGTATTGCATAATAATATGTGGGTGAGCAGTTTTAACTGCTTTTACGATTTGACCTAACATCACCGGACGACCGATACCGGCCATATCCTTCAAACAAATTTCATCAGCACCGGCTTCAATCAGCTTTTCAGCCATGTTGATATAATATTCGGCTGTATGAATTTCAGAGTAGGTGATACACATGGTAGCCTGAGCAATCATGCCGGCTGCTTTGGCATAGTGAATGGAAGGAATAATGTTGGTAACATCGTTCAAACCGCAGAAAATACGGGTAATATCAACGCCTTGAGCTTTCTTTACCTTGTACATCAGTTCACGAACATCGGCTGGAACCGGATTCATACGCAAACCGTTCAAACCACGATCGAGCATATGTGTTTGAATACCAACTTCATTGAAAGGTTTGGTAAATGTACGTACTGCTTCATTTGGATTTTCACCGTAAAGCAGGTTTACTTGTTCGGATGCACCTCCGTTGGTTTCAACACGCGCAAAACAGCCCATTTCGATAATTACCGGAGCAATTTTGGCTAATTGGTCTTTGCGGGGAACGTATT
>Ga0302296_1000396_pt1 | contig 36523 bp, 36 predicted proteins | sample III_Fen_N3_1_FD_194546 | JGI IMG/M metagenome (GOLD analysis project Ga0302296, IMG submission 194546) | Peat permafrost microbial communities from Stordalen Mire near Abisko, Sweden - III_Fen_N3_1 | ecosystem: Environmental > Terrestrial > Soil > Wetlands > Permafrost | place: Sweden: Abisko... | reverse complement strand
CTCCCTTTAGTAAGTGTCAGTATTTTGCATGTTGTCTTTCCTCCGTATAGAGAATGTGTTTATGTTGTTCTATCTGAAGGAGTTACAGATTTTCTCATTCCTCAATATCCCTAAAAATAATGAACTTGATTATTTTTCAGCATAATATGGCTAAATAAAAATAATTATTTTGGTTATTTTTAAATATGTTATATCTTTGTGTACATAAAACCAACTACATCATGGGACTATTAAAAGAAGAACCAGCCCTTTTATATATGTATGAATATATAAAGGAAGATAGGTCTAAAAAAGAAGACCTTACAAAAGTTATTCCTGATGAATGGAATATTGGGGATATGATTTACACAACAAATCCTTCAATGGATAAGAATTATTATAAATTTGCAGCTACATATAGGAGGGCTTTTATAGGAGATATGCAGGAGCAAATTGATAAAGCTAACCAATGTAATAGTATGAAAGTATATGCTATGTCTAAAGGAGGTAATATTCCTATTCATGTATGGCATAAAGATATTGTTTATATAAGAGTCAACATCTTTAAACAATTTGAAGAATGGATAAAAGGGAAATGGAAGAATATAAAAAACAATATAAAGAAGAACAAAGAAGAAGATGACTATTATCTGGAGGACTTACTTTTTAACAAAGAGAATGAGCCAAGAGTATTTTTTGATAAGAAAACCAACATATGAAAACTACATTTCAGAGAATGTCTTATAAGGAGAACACCAATTTTGACATAGCTCAGAGGTATTACAGCCTTCTTTCAACGTTGAATGATTTACGCCTCACAGAGAGAGAAATACAGCTTGTTGCTTTTACAGCCATACATGGGAACATTAGCTATGATGTGAATAGAAAAGAATTCTGTGCTACATTTAAGACAAGTCCTCCTACAATAAACAACATTATTTCAAGGCTCAAGAAGTTGAATGTGTTTATAAAGGACTCTGGAAAGATAAAGGTGAACCCACAAATTCTTATTCCTTTTGATGGAAATATAAGAATGGAGATTAATTTAATACATGCTGGAGAATGAAGAAGAAAGCCATCATAAAAGAGTATATTGATATGCAATGGTGCTCAAGTTGTAAACCCTGGTTTATAGTATGTGATGATGATTGTCCAATTGGATGTAAACCCAAAAATAAGAAGGATGCAAAAACCAGTTAAAATACATGAATTCCATCCAGAGATTTATCCATTTAGATTATGGGTGGTAATTACAGAAAATGGAGAAGCTCTTAAAGAAAGATTTGTTTATCATGGTGATGCAGGTGAAATAGATACCTCTACCCTTTCAAAAAATGAGGCACTTACATATAGAGTAAGACAAAGAGAATATCCAAGATATAAAGGATGCTTAATTGTTTTTTCTGAAAAGAAGTGGATGTCTATTAAAACTATTGCACATGAAGCTACACATGCAGCTAGATGGTTTTGGGAATACCTGGGAGAATCACCAACAGGAGAAGAAGCTGATGCTTATTTAGTGGGATGGATTGCTCAATGTATTGATGAAGTTAAACATTTTAAAACCAACAAATATGAAACTACAGAAGGTTGAAGCAGTACAGGATGAAAGTTCACATTGGTATGTTATTCCTGCAGATATGAGTAATGAGTTTTCAGTTCTTCATAATAAAGCAACTGATGAAGATTATGATGCTCAGGAGGAATTCATAGAGAAGTTTGATCAATATAGAACAGGAGGAGATTTAAACAACATTCAACTTTATGCTGAACTATAATGGATAATAAGCCAGACACAATGTCCATGAAGGATTGGTTAATAAGAAATATGTCTACAAAGATGAATATTCCTGAGAGGATTATTGAAGCTGTTATTAACCATCAGATGAATTCTGCAAGGAGTGCCCTTGATACATGCAATAGTTTGGAGTTTGGTGGATGGGGAAAATTCTATTTCAATCAGAACAAGGCTAAATATAAAATGATAAAGCTGGAGAAGCAGAAGGCACAATGGGAAAAAACTTTAAATGGAGAGAAAACTACAGAAAGATATAAGAAGTCCCTGGAATTTAAGATAGGAATAATTACACAACAGATAAATGAATTAAAGCCAAAACTAAATGATTGATTTTGAGAAGATTTATGAAGGGTGGCGTAATCATTTATTTCCACCTGCATATCTGAAGGAGATAATAAAGAAGGTATCTGATGAGAGACTTCTTATATGTTCAACATGTGAACATAATTCTAAGTTTCATAAAACCTTCAGGCCAGATGAACATTGTACAATATGTGAATGCACATTAATAGCAAAGACAAAATGCCTTTCCTCAGAATGCCCTGATGAACCCCCAAGATGGGAGGCAGTGGTTAGTGAGGAAGAGGAAGAAATAATGACAGGAGATGAAGAAGAATTCCCCCCAGGTTAGATTGAAGAAGATTCCTTTGGAAATTCTTATAGATACTCTCATGGATTTATACATGGGAGGTGTGGAATATATTGACATTATGGGAACACCTCATCCAAAGAATGATATTATTAATATTATTGTCAGGGATGAATATATAAATGATGTTGAAGAAGAGAATGAAGAAGAATATAATAACACTCCCTTATCTGATGAAACCTTAAATCAACTTATCATATGAAAACAGCCTGTCATTACACCAGCGTTCTTAGAATTCTTGAAAGACTACACAACAAGCACCCAAAGTATCCTATAGGGAGGCACCTTGCTACAGCATTGGATGGATATGGAGATGTGTTTCTTTTAACAGACCAGGAAGTATATCATGCCTTAAAAGAATACACTGCAGAACTGGAGAGTGATATTCCTCATGAGGAAGAAGAGCTTGATAAAATTCTCAAAGAAGGAATGCATTTACAAATGATGTTTACAGATGAATTATTGAATGAGCGTGAATTTGATGAATAACTAAATTATGGCAAAGACAGTTAATAAGACTACCTATATCAATACAGAACTTGAATGGGCAGAAGAACAACTACAATCATGGAAGGAGTATATAGATACACATCCCCTTCATACTATGACTGATAGGATGGAATGGAAGGTAATGGCTAATGGTGGTACATTACCAATAATAATCGCATCAATCGAAGCCCAGGGAAAATTTATACAAGAGACAATGAAGAATTATTTGGCCCTTCTAGAGGTAGTAGATAATTTAAGGAGTAAGGAAGAAACTAAAATAGAGGTGAGAGGAAAAGCAAAGTTAGGTACACAGGCACAGCAGTTTTTAGATAACAGGAATAAATGAAAGGAGTACAGAATATAGATTATAAGGATTGGTATATTAATCAGAAACGTATTCCCGATATTACTTCTGATGAATATAGTGATTTTTTTAATTATCATAAAGACTTGTGCCTGAATGGGGCTATGATGAATGGAACATTTATTAATCCGTTCTTGTATTTCCATTTAAACTTTTGGCATACAGAGGTAGATATATTGGATGATAGAGGAAGAATCAATCAGAAATATGCATGTCCTTATTTAAGGGATAATGAATGGGTAGTTACAAATGAAATTGAAAGAGCTCATCAGGAGAAGAAGGGATTGGTTATAGGAGGTATAAGACGTTTAGCAAAATCTGTAATCGAAGCTTCGTACATAGGATGGGGGGCCACATTTGATGAAAACTCACAGAATGTAATTGCCGGGCTTAATTCTCCAGATATAAAACTGATAACAGATAAACTAGATAAGGGGCTTAACTTTCTTCCTGAAGCATGGAGGTGGCAGAGAGTTGAGGATAATTGGAAGAATCAGGTTACATTAGGTATAAAGACAAAGATTGGAGAGAGGATACCCTTCTCTCAAATCCTTATAAGGAACTTAGCTGATGGTGTAAATGAAGAAGCTATTGCTGGTACCAAACCAAGGAAACTTATCATTGATGAAGGAGGTAAAGGAAGTTTTCTCAGAGCATTACAGGCTGCTATTCCTGGCTTCACTACACCCTTTGGTTGGACATGTTCTCCTATTATTACATTTACAGGAGGAGACATGACTAAGTTCATGGATGCAAAGAGTTTAATGTTTGATGTGGACAACTACAATTTTCTCACATACAAGAATGAGAAAGATGAGAAGAGAGTACATGGATTGTTTATGTCCTTTAAATATAGGATGGAATCCAAGGATGTATCTACACTTGGACATTTTCTTGATAAACCTGCAGACAGTCCTTTACATAAGGTACCTATGTGGATATCCAATGAAGAGAAAGCTTTAAAAATTACAAATGATAATCTTGAAAGATTAAAGAGAGCTGGAGACAGGGTTGCTTATTTAAAGGAGAAGATGTATTATCCTATAGAGGTAGATGATATTTTCTCCAATGAGGACACAAACATCTTTGATATTGAAGCATGTAAGAGACAGAAATCTAAACTACTTGCGAATGAAAAAACAGGAACTCCTGTTATATTATATGAAGAAGATGGAAAGGTAAAACATGAATTTACAGACAAACTTCCTATTTCAAACTTTCCTTTAAAACCTACAGATAATAAAGATGCTCCTATTGTAATATGGGATTTTCCTTCAGAAGCTCCTCCTTACGGACTTTATACAGCAGGTGTTGATAGCTATAGACAGGGACAGGCTAGATATAGTGAATCTCTTGGCACTGTATACATCTATAAAAGGATGCATAGTATCCTTGAAGATAAATACCAGGATATGTTTGTAGCTTCTTATGCTGCAAGACCTGATAAAAAAGATAAGTGGGAAGAGCAGGCAAGACTCCTTATTAAATACTATAATGCAAGAACACTTGTTGAAAATGATGAAATCTCCTTTATAGACTATATGGTATCTAAAGGAGATGCACGTTACCTGGAAAAACAACCAGAGTGGATAAAAGAGATTGTTCCTAATACAACAGTAAGTAGGGAATATGGACTACATAGATCAGCTGAGAAAATAAGAAACTTCCTTCATACCTCTTATAAGAAATATTTGGAAGAAATATATTATATAGAAAAGGATGAGGAGGGTAATGTTATAAAACAAGTAATAGGAGTGAATAAGATATTAGATCCTATGCTTCTGGAGGAGACTATACAATATAATGAAACAGACAACTTTGACAGGATTATAGCTGCAGAACTTGCTATTGTACAGGCCATGAAGATGGATAGTATAATAGGAAGAATACAAGGAGGAGATGATGCAAGAATAAAATCCCTCTATATAAAAAGGAATAAGCAAACTCTCTTTGCTGAATCAAGAGGAATGTTTAATAAGCCTAAACGAAAATTATTTAACTAATGGAAAAGACAACACTTGGAAGAGGAAAATATATAAGAAAGAATAAAACTTGGAACGTTGGTATAATAGGAGAAGGTATTTATGTTTCAAGAATAAATTCTATACGAACAAAAGAATATGTTGCATGGGATGCAATGTTACAAAGATGTTATGATGATAAACTTCATAAGAGACACCCTTCTTATAAGGACTGTACTGTATGTGAAGAATGGTTAAACTTTCAAAATTTTGCTAAATGGTTTAATGATAATAATATAGATGGATGTCAGTTAGATAAAGATTTACTTATAAAAGGAAATAAAATTTATAGTCCAGAAACTTGTTGTTTTATTCCTCAGGAAGTGAATTTATCACTTATAAAACCTACAAAGAAAGGAAAATATCCATTGGGTGTTCATAAACATTGTAATAAATTTGCTGTAAATATTAAAGAAAATAAAATATCTAAATATATAGGTATTTTTTCAACAATATTAGAAGCAGAGAACTGTTATAAACAGGAAAAAGAAAAACAATTAAGATGTTTAGCAATAAAACACAAAGATAGAATTTCAAATAATACATATAATGCACTGTTAAATTATAAAATATAACTAGCCATGATAATTAGGTATACCAAAGACGCTACCATACGATATAGTTATCTGAATATCTTCCCCGATCAATTCAAAACTGAAAAGGAAAAACAGGATGAGAGTTGGGTAAAGAATACCATGGACTATTTTGCGAATAGGGCATATGCTGAATATATCAAGAACAGGAATGGTTTTGTAAAGAACTATGATTTGGTGAAAGGTATATTAAGAAGTGAAGACTTCTATCAAGAACCTGATGTAAAATCCTTTACAGATATTCTTACAGCAGACCTTGATCTTCCTTCGTATGTAAAGCATTATTCTATTATTACTACACCTCTTAATGAACTTATAGGAGAAATATCTAAGAGACCAGATACATATAGAATAAAAGCGTTTGATGATGATAGCAGAGCTGAAGAACTGGAATACAGGACAGAAATGCTTCAGGAATATATTCTCCAACAGGCTAAGCAGAAAATTCTTGCTAAAGCAGGAATGGAAGGAGAGGATTTGGATGAAGACACTCTCAATCAAAGAACAATGGAAGATGTCAAAGAGGATATTGATAGTTATACTTCTGTTGCTGAAAAATGGGGAAATCATGTTCTTACATGTATAAAAGCAGAATTCAATTTAAAGGAAAAGAGTGAAGATGCTGCAAGAGATTTATTAATTGCAGCAAGAGAGTTCTATCATATCTATGAGGACAATTCAAAACTTGGATATAATATAGAAGTGGTAAATCCAAAGAATGAGTGGCATCTTACAACACCTGACAGAAAATATACCTCTGATCCCTCAGGAAGGGTACAGAGTGTATATGCAGGTGGGACTGTTCAGGTAATGGAACTTTCAGAAATCATAGAAACTATTCCTGATCTTACCAAGGAAGAGATAGATCATTTGAGAAGCTCTCTACAGGATTATGGACTTATTAATGTTAGGGAATCTAATTTAGGAAACTCAAATGTAACTCCTGGTCAGGAATCTATTCAATATGATACATTTGATCCTCTTGTTCTCCAGACAAGAATGATGATAGAGAGTGAGATGAAGGAGAATAATGATGGACTTAAAGACTTTCTTGGCCTTACCTCTAATGTTTCTTCCTTTGGCTACAAGTATGTTGTTGTAAAAGGATATTGGATAAGCAAGAAGAAAATAGGAAAGGTTACATGGATAGATGAATTAGGAAACCTACAAACAGACCTTGTAGATGAGAATTATATTTCCAAGACTATTCCTACACAGCAATCATTAGAATGGGGATGGATTAATGAATGGTATTATGGGGATAAGATTGGACCAGATATTTATCACATGAAGCCTTTTAAACTTCTTAACTATTATCCTATCATAGGAATGCTCCATGAATTAAAGAACACAGAGGCTCGCTCCTTAGTTGATTTAATGAAACCTTTCCAGGTACTATATAATATATGTATGAATCAGCTTTATAGACTTCTTGAAAAGGAAATTGGTAATGTTGCTTCTATTAATATACGCAGGGTACCAAAACTAAAGGATGGAGATGATCAGGATGCTTTGGATGTATGGGAAATGGAAGCAAGGGAAAGAGGTATTATATTTGATGATGATAGTCCTGAGAATACAAAAGCTCCTGTAAGTAATCAGACAGTAGCAAAGAACATAGATCTAACAAGAACTAATGAAATCCAATCACGTTATAACCTAGCCCTACAATTAAAGAATGAATGTTGGGAGCTTATAGGAATGTCAAAACAAAGACTTGGCTCTATAGCAGCTTCTGAAACAGCAACAGGAACACAGGCAGCTATTTCACAAAGTTATTCACAGACAGAACCTCTCTTTGTAGCACATGAGTATGTACTTGGTCAGCTATACCAGGCAATTATTGATGCTTCCTTATATGTAGAAAGCAATAAGCCAGTGAGTACTCTCTCTTACATTACATCAGAAGGAGAAGCAGCCTTTGTACAGGTGAATGGCAATGACCTCAAATTTCGTGATTTGCATGTCTTCCCAACCAACAGACCAGAGGATACACAAATGTTTAATGAATTAAGACAATTGTCTCAGGCTGTTATACAGAATGGTGGAACTCTCTATGATGTGATAGAACTGTATTCCACAAAATCAATGAGGGCAATGAAGAAAACCTTCAAAGATCTTAGAGATAGATTGCAAGAGCAGCAACAACAGGCACAGGATTTGAAACAGAGAGAACTTGATCAACAGCAACAACAGGCACAAGATCAATTACAACAAGCAGAACAACAGCATCAGGAGGATGTAGCTAATGAGAACTATCAGAAAGAATTAGATAGAATTTCCAAAAAGGAAATAGCTATTATACAGGCAACAGGATTTGGAAAGGTGCAGAGTGAAGATACTAATGCAAATAATGTTCCTGACGTTCTTGAGGTAAGTAGGCTTGCTGGTGAACAAACAAAAGCCGCAAAAGATTATCAATTAAAAATGGCAGACATACAATCAAAAAATACTGTAGCTTTGCAGAAATTACAAGTGGAAAGAGAAAAGCTACAGGTTGATCGTGATAACCAAAAAAATGATCTCCAAATCGCTCGTGAGAATAGTAAAAACAGAAGTAGTAAATCAAAATCAAAATAACAAGTACTAATAAATAGAAATCATGAGCAAAGATTGGATTAACATTGATCAGGTTAAACACATTAAACCTAAGACAAAACGTATTCTATTTATCCTGAAGAATAGAATCTATCAGAAGGAGTATTCACAATCCTATGGATTACATAATTCTGCAGATATGGTTGCTGATTATCTGGAGAAAAGTGGAAACATATGTAAGGTAGTTACTGTTATTGATGGTAATTTTATTGATGCAGAGGTGCATAAGTTTAAACCTGACATTGTAATTATTGAAGCATTATGGGTAACAGGTAAAAAGCTTGAAGAATTAATTAATATCAAGCAATATAAGAACATACATTGGGTAATACGTGTACATAGTAATGTTGGATTTCTAGCTGTTGAATCAAGAGCTTATAAATACATCAATGAATACATGGAACTAAATAGAAAGAACATTATTATATCCTTTAATAATAAGGAGTTTAATGAAATTATGTCTTCTATATATTCATACCAATTTGAGTATCTTCCAAATATTGTTAGGAATACTCAACTAGAAGATAATCATGCAGATCATGATTCAGAAATATTAAATATTGGATGCTTTGGCTCTCCAAGGATACTAAAGAATCAATTATTTCAGGCTACCTGTGCTATTTTTGCAGCTAATAAAATGGAGAAGGTTCTTCACTTTCATATTAATGGAGATATTCACAATCCAAGTAATCCGGTAATACACAATCTAAAGGAACTATTTATTGGAAATCCTAAACATAAATTAATTATACATGGATGGTTAGAGCATAATAGGTTTGAACATCTGATTAAAAAGATGCATTTAGGACTTCAGGTATCCTTTACAGAAAGTTTTAATATTGTGGTGGCAGATTTTGTTGTTAACAAGGTACCCATTGTTGTAGGAAAAACAATTGATTGGATGCCTAATGTAGCATTTGCTTCTGAGGTAGATTTTGATGATCTAACAAACAAGATTATTTTTGTATGTCATAACCATCATGGTAGAAAACTTCTAATTGAATTAAGTGAACATGCTCTTTTAAAATTTAATCAGGAATCAAAGAAACTCTGGAATACGTTTCTAAAATAACATAATTCATGAAAATAATCAATTTGGTTAAATGCCATATTATGCAAGAAATGAACTAACTTCTTAGTTGGCACTATTGGTTATAATCAAAATTGTTATATTTTTACTCTACGAACAAATTTTAATTAACTACATTATATGGCTGAGAATTTGGATAGTCCTTCATTTACCTTTGGTATTCAGGACACTATGGAAATGGGAATGGGAAATGCAGAGCTTATTAATGATCTGCTTGCACCTGAAACAGCATCTGGAAATCCAGAAGATGTTACACCTATTATTAAAGAGGTAACAGAAGAAGATCCTCTTAAAACAGATAAACCTGCAAAGGGAAAAGAGATTGTTCAGAAGTTAGAGGGAGAAGAAGAAACTCCTCAGGATGTCATACATAATTTCTTAGGAGATGATGATGACAATGAGGAACAAGTTATTCCTGCAGATAGTAAGAAGGAAAAAACAGATGATGAACAGGAAGAAGAAAAACCAACTTCCACATTTACATCTCTAACTAATGACCTTCTAAAACTTGGTGTATTCACTACAGAGGAAGGAGAAACAGAAACTCCTATTAGTACACCTGAGGAATTCCTTGAGAGGTTTAACCAGGAAAAGGAAAAAGGAGTAGTAGAAAGACTTAATAATTTCATTGCTCAATTTGGAGAAGACTATCAGGATGCATTCACAGCCATATTTGTAAAAGGAGTAAATCCAAAAGAATACTTTGGTATATATAACAACATTGTAGATTTTACGAATTTAGATCTAACACAGGAAGACAATCAAATAGCTGTTATAAGGAAAACTCTCTCTGATCAGGGAATGGAAGCTGAAGATATAACAACAGAAATTGAAAGACTTAAGAACTATGGAGATCTGGAAGCTGTAAGTGGAAAATATCATAAGGTGTTGGTTAAGAAGGAAGCTTCTAAACTTGCTCAGAAGGAAACAGAATCCCAAAGAGAATTAGAACAAAAAGCAGCTATAAAGAACCAATACATACAAAATGTAAATACAATCCTTCAGGAAAAATTGAAGGCCAAAGAGTTTGATGGTATCCCTATCAATCCAAAATTAGCAAACGAACTACAAGAATTTCTGCTGTTAGACAAGTGGAAGACTCCTTCCGGAGAAACACTCACTGATTTTGATCGTGCTATTCTGGATATGAAGAGACCTGAGAATCATGCAATGAAAGTGAAGGTGGCATTATTACTCAAAATTTTAGAAAAAGATCCTACATTGTCTACTATTCAGCGAACAGGAGTCAGTAAAAAATCTACTGAACTCTTTAGTGAACTAGCAAGGCAGAAATCTGTAACTAAAATAAGTAATAATAGTAATTCACAATCCAGTACATGGAGCTCACTTAAATAATAACAATTAACTAAAAACAAAAATGGCACTTCAAACTATTCCGGGATTAACTGGTTTTACCTATGCTCGTGTGGCCTCTATGGACAAACGTGCTGTAGGGAAACTCACAGATGCAAATCACTTGGAATCATTTCACAGTACAGAACCTGCAGATTATGACAAAAAAATCATAAGCCTGTATACACAAAGTTCTTTGTATAGTAATGATTTCCTTGACATGATTAACAAAAGCACACCTTATTATATAGACAATAATTCGGATGCTTGGAAATGGAAAATTCAGGTTCCCTACAAATTCCCTAAAATCATTGATATTCCCACAGGACTTGTAGGAACAGTCAATGCAACTAAAATAGGTATTGATGGACAGGAATTCCAGGTTGTATTAGATACCAATGAATTCTCCAAAAATGCAATTGTATCTGTAGGATCTCGTCAATATGGTCCTCGCTGGTATGTTGTAAAAGATCCTATGCCTTGGAATGCAGGATGGCTTTATTCATTCACACTTGTTACTGACAATCCTACAGTGGATTTTGTTAGTTCAACATTCTTTCAGGTAGGTATTGAATTAGAATTGGTTGATGCAGCTATTGGTGAATTTGATGAAGACCTCTTAGGACTTCCTCGCTTGGGTGAAGAGATTGTAATGTTTGAATCTCTTGGTTCAGGATATGGTTTTGAACATAAAATCACAGCATGGGCAGATGATAAAATGATGAGAGATGCTGCTGGCAGACCTCTTGATATTCTTGTATATGCTCCTCAGCGCAGGAATCAGCTTCCTCTTACAAGGAATGATATTAAATGGGAACCATTTATTGAATTCTGGATGCGTAAAGCAATGCTTGAGCTGAAGGTGAAAAGGATGATTTGGTCAAAACCTGGCACTGTTAAAACAAATGGCAGCAAGCAGGAAGTAAAACGTACATCAGCTGGTGTATATCACAGGATGCGTAATAATGGAAACCTTGTACAATATAACAGGGGAGAATTCTCAGCTAATCTTCTTCGTTCAGTATTTGGAGATTTATTCTACAGGCGTGTTGATGTAAAAGACCGCCATGTCAAACTCTATACTAATGAAGCAGGATTTGATGTAGCAGGACAAGCTTTCAAACAGGATGCTTTAAATTCAGGCTTGACATTCATGGCAGATAGTGGAAATCGGTATCTGCAGGGTGAAGGACAACATATTGTTTACAATTTTGCCTTTGACTCTATAGTAACTCGTGAAACAGGTCAGGTAGAACTTATCCATCTGAAGGAACTAGATCTACCACAGAGTAATCTTGAGTTTGGACAGAACAAAAAATCTACACCTGTATTTATGGTATTTGATGTATCACCAATGAGTGATGGATCAATGATCAATAATATGCGTGAGGTAAGAATGCAGGGAGCTCCTTCAATGACATGGGGATATATAGATGGTCGTAGACACCACTTAGGATTTGCAAAATCACAGGGAATGTCCTCAGCTACTAAATTCCCAGGATATGAACTCTGGATGCAGGATAGGTGTGATGTATTTATTGAAGACCTTTCCCGTACAGTGTTAATTGAAGAAATGCCACAACTATAGGAATGAAGGAATATATAATAAGATATTGTGAGCATTGTGGTAAAGAGTTAACTACTAAAACTGGAAAACAAATACAAAGACGTAAAAGATTTTGTAGCCAAAAATGTCATGATACAGTTAGATATTCCTATGCATGTAAAACTCAGAAAGAGTTCAAAGAGAAATCTGGACTAAATAAATATACTCTAAGAGGAATTCAAAAGAAACTAGAATTAATTGAACTTTTTGGAGGAAAATGTGAAAAATGTGGATATGATAAAAACATAGCAGCTTTCGACTTTCATCATATATATCCTTATGAAAAGAATTTTGAAGTAAAAATTCAGATTCTAAAATCAAAAACAGATGATGAAATATTAAATGAAGCAATGAAATGTATGTTATTATGTTCAAATTGTCATAGAGATTTACATAGTCCTTATATGAATATCACTCATGTTAAAAAGGTGCTAGAGTTAGAAAAAATTAAAAATGGCAAAATTAAAAACTTGGGTGTTTAAATTATAATAAATAAATATTGAGAACCCTCCCTATATAAAAATAGGGAGGTAACTCATTCAAAATCAACTACATATGGGTAAAATTGGCAAGATTTCTGTGATCAGGCGTGAATATAATACAGCTGGTCAACAAACAATGGAAGGTGGATTAGCACAAAGAGGAATGACAAGAGTACCAGGTACTGGTGTCTTCAAGTATCCTTATAAGGAAATGGATGGTAAATACAGAACAGGGTTAGATCCTGATGCTGCTTATCTGAAAAGAATACAAGATCCTTTAGAGAAAGAGTTAGAGACTAAGCGGATTAAAGATTTAAAGAAAAGATTACAGGAAAGTCTTGGAGATATTGACTTGGGGCCACGCTCATCTTTCTGGAATTATGGACTTTCCACATCTACAGAAGATCAGTTGCATGTACAACCAGTTAAATTAATGGATGGAGATAATTTCTTTGATCTCTCTGTTCCTTTTCAAGAACTTGCTTTTTCATGGCTTAGGGTACATCCTACTATTTCTTCCAGTTATAGGGCATGGGAATTAGGAGAATATCCTGCAGATACACAATTCTATGTAGCAGATGATGAAATTGAAAATCAAATTGTCTTTAAGAAGAAACAAATTATCAATAAAGCAATTGCTAAATTTGATAGTATGTCTCCTGAAAAGAAGAAGAAAGTTGCAAGACTTTTAGGACTTCCGGTTACAGATGATACAAGGGAAGAGGTAGTATATAACTTAGTAGATAATGTTCTTAAACAGACAGAATTCAAAGAGGGAAAATATAAAGGACTTTCTACAGTGGATATATTTACACGGTTTGCAGACATGGAAGAAAATTTGCTCAGTGTAAAAGATTTAGTAAAACAGGCTCTTCAGCATTCCATTTATAGAACTTATCCAAATGGTAAGATATATGAAGGGGATTATGAGATAGCCAGTGATGAGGATGATTTAATTAAATTCCTTATTGATGAAGAACATCAAATGGATTTACTTACTCTTGAACAGAAATTGAAAGGTAAGAAAATAGCAGCATTATGATCCCTGTAGACAGCTTATTATATAAGATAGATCAAAAACTAAATAAACTATCAACTAATGAGCATCAGCAGATACAGCTTGAGGATAAAATCTTAGCTTTAAATGAAGCCCAACTAAAACTGATTAAACAAAAAGTTGATGGTATAAGCATTGTGAGTGGAATGGGTTTTGATGCTTTTAAAAAAAGGTATGAAGACCTGCAGAGTTTGGTTGAAAATTACATTGATCACCCTCTTGTTCCACAATTACATGATGCTAACCTGAATCAATGGATAGTTAATATTCATTCCTTGGAGCCAGATTATATGTTTTATATAGATTCATATGTTTTGGCAGACAAAGGAAGATGTAAAGACAGAATTATATGGATTAACCAGGATTTGGCTAAACATGGTGATCTGTCACTCCTCTTGAAGAATGAACATTATAAACCTTCCTTTGAGTATCAGGAAACCTTCAATATCATCTCCTCAGATGAGATGTCCATTTTTACAGATGGAACCTTCACACCAACTAAAGTGTATATTATGTATCTCAGGTATCCTGTCTATATAGATAAAGCAGGATATAAGAAATTTGATGGTACAGATAGCACAGATGTAGATTGTGAATTTGAAACTTATCTGGAGGATGAATTGCTTGATTTAGCGGTACAGTCTCTTGCTATGTATACAGAGAATGCATCTGCAGTACAAAATGCACAATTCCGAATACAAACTAACGAATAATTACTAACAATTAAACACAAAACAAAATGGCAGATTTTTCATTGACCACAGTTTTTGTAGTGCCTAGTAGCTTCACTGCTTTAGCTAGTACTGGATCCACACAAAACCTAACACCTGGTCAGCTTGGTATTTTTGATCCTAATTATGCTGTAGACAATACTCCTGCAGACAAGGCTTATTTCTACATTGCACAAGGAAGGACTAACAATTATCTTGAGGGTAGCAAACGCTCAGATAAAATTAAGGGAGCAGGAATACCTTTAACGGGTAATGCTCAAACAGTTTATCCTAATCATTCAAATGTAACAGAATGGTATAAAGTTACAGGATGTCCTCAATCAACTAATCAAATAGTTGAAATAGATGATTGGCATGCAAAATGTGGTGATGTTATCACTATTACCCTTCGTGCTCACAGTTCCTATATTGATACATTATATTTCAATGGTCTTACACGTAGTGTCACTGTTGTAGCTCCTTGCTGTGATTGTGGTGATGATCCTTGTGATGATGTTGATGTTGATGCATTGATTGACAATGCTATGGAGCAACTTACAGGATATCATGTATCCTCAGGAGTTATCAATTGGGCAAGTCCTCTTTCAGAATATGGTCCTACAGGTATTAATCCTGATCATATTATGCTGAATACATTCTTCACATTCTCAAAATCAGGAAGTGGAGCTTCAGCTAAACTGGTTATTACAGGGAAAGCACTTACATCCTATGGTGTTCCTTGTGATATTGCAGCCTTCCCATTTGAATATGATAGGATGTGGTTTAGAACATTTGTATATGCAGGACCTGCTACCACTGCTGACTTCATTGTAAGTGATGCCTGTAATATTGTTGCTACATCAACTATTACACAAACTTCTAATTATCCTAGTGGAACTTATGCTGAAATCCTTCAGCTGGAAAAGAACTACTATAGTTATCAGGTTGGTTTCCTGAAACATCTCTATAGGATGATGGGCTACAACCAGAACTTTGAAAGTTTTGCAGAGCCTGGAGTAAACTACACCACTTATTATATCAAGTTCAATGAACTGGATAGGAGTGCTTACAATTGGGGATCTTATGAAACTCAGGATAGTATGGTGATTATTGCTGTACAGACAGGAAGTGCAATGGCAACAGCTGTTGAGAATGCTCTTGAGGATGCTCTTGGTACTGTTGCTGATAAAAACACATGTATCACTACCACTAGCACAACCACTGCAGGAACCTAATTTTAACTAATTGTAAATCTGAGCCAAAGGACAAAGGATAAAATTCCAAAAATCCTTTGGCTCTTTTTATTTAAACAATATGGCAGACATACTAAATATAGTAATAGTTCCTACGTATGATGTAAATACGTTAGCAGTGGTAGATGCTTCAGTGTATGCTGATCCTGGAATTATTATAAGTCCTTATTTAAGAATAAATGTTCCTGGGTTTAACACGGTTGATATACCCTTTACAATACAATCAACTAATATCCTTAATTCTACATCCTTAGGAATAACAACATCAGGGAATGAAGAACCACTTCCTGATGGTACCTATTGTGTCACATATGTAATAAACTTTGTAGAACAATTATCAAAAACCTTTCTCAGGGTAGATAAATTACAGGAGAAGTTTGATGAAGCTTTTATGCAACTTGATATGATGGAATGTGATAGGGCTATTAAAGCACAATCAAAGATAGAATTGAATACAATATATTTCTTCATACAGGGGGCTATAGCATCATCCAATAATTGTGCCACAGTACAATCAGAAACTCTATATATACGTGCAAATGCAATGCTTGAAACATTCATTAATAAGGATTGCGGATGTACAGGAACCAATTTTGTAATAAATTTCCAATAAACCAACTAAAAATTAATTCAATGAAATGCAAATCATGTGGTAAGTCTGTAGGCTGTGGGTGTAATTTGGATGCTAATGGACTTTGTTCTTCATGCAGACCAAAACCAGTAACTCCTCTTCCAACACCAATAATTCATCCATAATATGTTAAATCCAAGAATAATAGATGGGTGTTCATCATGTGATGATATTCTGACGTTGATTGATGAAATAGATTGCAAGGTAGCTAAGCTATCAGGCAGTTTATATAACAATTTAGTATTTATGCTGAATAAACCTATTCCTGCAAGTGTCTTTATAGATCTTCTGACATACAAGAGGATATTGCAGTATAAATATGTTAACAGTAATTACGCAAGTGATTACACAATTTCTCAGATTTCAAGTAAAATTCATACACTAAAATATAAATAATGGCAAGATCGTTTAAATATCATACTGAGGAAGAAAAAAGAATTGGTAGAAATCTTATGCAAAGAATGCGAAGGTTAAAGAATGCAGAAAAAGTTAAACAGTATAATAAAGAATGGATCATTAAAAATAAAGAGAGATATGATGCATACATGAAAGAATACAGTATAAAAAAGAGAGAACATAAAAGTATATATAATAAAGAGTGGGTAAAAAATAATAGAGATAAGAAAAGAGAAACTCACAGATTAGGACAAAGAAGAAGAAGACAAGATGAAACTTATAATTTTTATTGTCATATAAGATCATTTATATTAGCTTCTTTTAAAAGAAACAAAAGAAACATTACTAAAACTTTAAAGTCTGAAATAATATTAGGATGCACATTAGATAAATTTAGAGTTTATGTTTTATCTAAGTGCCCAGAAGGAACAACATTAAAAGATTTTGGTAGATATGGTTATCATATAGATCATATTATTCCAATCTCTACTGCAAATACAAAAGAGGAAGTGATAAAATTATGTCATTACACAAATCTGCAACCTCTTTGGTGTACAGAGAACTTAGCAAAATCAAATAAAATTATAGAATATGTCTAACTGTAATAACTGCTTCGGTGGTTGTGTAGAAACAACCTCAGATCAATGTGTAAAATATACAGGACTGCCAATAGCATTCCTTGATATAGAAACAGGAGACCCTCTCTCTGTTATAGAGGATAAAATCTTTATCTATCTAACAACAGTATTGGATGGTACAGGTATAGTGCCAGATGTTGATTTGGGACTCTGTACACTACTTACTGATAGTCTCCCTGCTACACCTACCATTACATTAAATCAGTTGCTTACAGCTCTTGCTACAGCCCTATGTGCTTTACAAACACAAGTAACAGCTGTAGATGCTGCTATAACAACAATTGAGCAGGAATGTGTAACAGATTGTCTGGATGGTGTAACAATAGAATCTGATACACATGATGTGCTTCAGGCTGTAATTGTTAAATTGTGCACAGCAGTAACAGATTTAGAAAATCTTACAGCTGATGTAGAAACCAATTATGAGAAGAAAGTTGATTTGAATAATGATATTGCTGCATATCTGGCAGGAACAACATCTACCAAAATGTACAATAAAATGGTTCCATATTCACCTATTCCTTATTATGGACCATTAGTTAATTATCCTACAACAAGTGATGGGTTTGTAACAGGTATAGGATTTGGAGCATGGGAGAAAGTATATTTATGTAATGGAGATCATGGTACTCCTGATTTAAGGGGACTTGCTGTTGTTGGTGCAATCACTGATATGGGAGGTGGAGTTCTTGAATCAAATGTTTTAGGACTTACATACACATTAGATGATGTAATAGGTGAATCTACTGTAAAACTTGATGATACTACATTACCCTCACATAAACATACAGCTACAGCAACTGATGCAGGACACACTCATTTTGTAATTAAAAATAATACTGATAATACTTATAACTTAGTATCAGCAAGTAATACTCTTAAAACTGAAAGTTATGCAGATGCTGCATATGCTTATACATTAAGAGGAGTAGCAGGGCCTGCTGATGTAGGATTATCAAGTAGTGGGCAGGCTAATGTATCAGTAGCAGTTAATAATTTTGGAGGAAGTGGATATCATGAAAATACTTCTCCTGCAAGAGTGCTTTACTATATAATGTACAAACCATAATATGGGAATTGAAGGTCCTTATCCCTGTGAGTGGTATTTCCTGCCATTAAATCCTGCTTGTAGCACAACTTCTTCTACCAGCACTACTACAACTCTTATCCCTGTAGTTACCTGTCTGAATTACCTAATGTATGTTTATCCGGATGCTGAACCTGCTACATTAGAATTTGAGAACTGCGATAATACAGAATCCTCTATTATCATTGTATACCCAGGAGTAACAGCTTCCTTCTGTGCAAAGATAGGGACAGTACACATAACAGGACATGCACAAATAAGTGTAATAGGAGTATGTCCTACAACAACATCAACAACAAGCACTACATCTTTAACCACTACTACATCAACTACAGGAATTCCTACAACTACAACTACCAGTACAACTGAAGAAGAAATTACAACCACAACAACAACATTATGTTATAGACCAGAAGGGTTAAGTAATACATACATGCTATATTATTTAAGTGGTGACGATCTTGTACCACCGGGATATCATTTCTTTGGAGATAGTCCTTGGATAGATGTCTGTACATTATGGCAGGACTTTGTTACAATAGGAGTTATTACTGGACATCAGCTTGGGGCAGGAGCTTTTCCCATACAATATAATATAATAGAAATAGGACAATATATGTATAAAAACTTTGGATTAATATATCCTAATTCATGTGAGACAATTCAGGATGGAACATATATAGCTTCCTCAACTGTACAAGCAACTGAAATACAAGAGTTAACCGAAGTAGCAATTGTAACAATAGTGTCAGGATATATTACAAGTATAAATACATGTTATGCACCAACAACTACCACCACTACCACAATTATTTAAAACCAACATCCAATGATAACCGTACTAATAACATTAACAGTAGCAGGAGCTGATACAGGCCCTACATTTGATTTATTTTCAGATGTGGATGGTTATCTCTCTGCATTTGAAACAGAGGTTCCTAAGGCTTCTCTGTTAGCAGGATATACAGCTGTTGTAGTTCCTAATGGTACAGAAACAATAAAGATAGTGGCACACAATGGTGTATGTCAGCACACATTATCTCTTTCTATTACCACTACTACCACAAGTACAAGTACTTCTACATCTACTTCAACCACAACTTCTACTACCACAGAATATCCTGGTCCATTTGAATATTATACAGTACAGGGATATATATGTGATGGAGCAACTTGTACAACTAATGGTGATATAGGAAGAATTGCTAATTATCCAATTGGCACAGGACTTACAATAGGTAATTTTTATGCTGATACAGAAGCTCATCATATACCTTTCTACATTTTTGAAATACTCTCCATTCCTGTAGATCAAACATCTCCAGGATGGATAGTTAATTTTGGTAGTGCAGCTGGAACAGCAAGTTGTGATGGTTATTGCAATGCATAATGATAAAAAGATTCAACTTTTGTTGGCTTTAGTTGGACTCTTTTTGCTGCCAGGGAACTAAAAATCTCTGGCAGTTTTGCTAAACTCTAATTAAGTTCATTAGAGTGAATAACGAGATTGATTAATTTTATTTTGAAAATCCAAAAGAATAGTTATATCTTTACAACACCTTAAGCAAACTTAATAAAATGTCAATATTACGCAAATTAGTTTCTGATATTCGTGGTATGCATAAATTAATAAGTACTGATGGGCTTATTACAGACCGCATAATAGCTTCGGAAATTAGAAATAATACCCTACTCCTTGTGAAAAGGGAAACAAACCTCAGAAAATTATGGAGTACAGATAGCATTTTTACCACAATATCTTGTTTGGAAATGATTGAGGTGCCTATTTCAGAGTGTTGTGAGTATGTAGATCCCTGTTCAATAGCGAGAAGTAAATATAAACTCCCTAGGATTGCTGAAGGAAACTATCAGTATGTTATTCAGGGAGTTTATTCAATTAATATAATGAGTGGAAAAGGAAAGAAATTGAAAGAGATAAGTATCAACAGGTATGTAAACCTCTTAAAACTTCCCTTTGTAAAGAATGAAGAATACTTTTGGATTGCTAATGATTATCTGTATGTTACTAATCCAATGGTAAAAGCTGTTAGAATGGCAGCTTTCTTTGAAGAAGATATTCCAAATGAATTAATGTATCCTGATTGTAATTGTGGTCCAACAAAGGTAACAGATGAAGATTGGTGTAAGAATCCTCTGGATAAAGAGTTTGCTCTTCCAGGTTATCTTGAGAAACAAGTATTAGAGCTTACCTCTCAGAAACTAATGTCTACCTACTTTATGTTGAAGCAAGATTTGACTGAGAATAACAACGATGATGAGATACCACTTGGAAGACCTTCTACATCAAGAGGAAAAACCAACTAAAACTATATCGTGAGAAGACACATTGATTGGCGAAGCTCTAGTAAGCAGAACTATGAAGAGTTTTGTGACAAGCATCCAAGCATAAAACTTACATTTGATGAATGGCGTTCTATAATCTACACCTTTAATGAATCATTTAAGGAGTATATTTTAGAGACAGGTGAGAAAGCTAAATTCCCCTTTGGATTTGGGGAATTTTCTATTAATAAGAAGAAGCGAAAGAAGGTAATGCTTATCCCAAAAAGAATTAATGGTGAGATGAAAGAAGTAGAATTCATAAACCTTGCAATAGATTGGCCTAAGACAAGAGAAAAACACAAACTCATATATAATTTCAATTTCCATACAGAAGGATATTTCTTTGGATGGATGTGGTTCAAAAATACAGCAAGAATAAAGTTCTCAGAAATGTGGTATTTTAAACCCTCAAGAGCAACATCAAGACTTCTTGCCCATTACATAAAAATAAATCCTAAGTACCAGCAAATCTATCATGAATGGAAGGGTTATAATGAAAAATAAATAAAAACACCATGTCATACTATTTCAAATACAACTTTATTAGTCCGGAGGGAATTTTTGCTACCGTTCAAGAGGAATTGAAGGCATATTATGATACAGGAGCTGTAGATTCCCTACTCTTTCCACTCTATCTTAATAAGTGTCTCAATAAATTAGGGAAAGCAACTTATTCCATAGCTAATGATATTCTCTATATAGAGGATTTTCAGGCAAGGCTTCCTGATAATTTCTATGGTGTAAGGGAAGCATGGATGTGTACAGAGATAGATGGTTATCCATATCAGACAGCTAATTCATTTTATTCACAGGCAGCATCAGCCACCACTATTCAGATTGCTCCTATGATAATGAATGGAATATCATGCAATAATCCTGAATGTACAAATGGATGTCCTGAATGTATGCCTACAATTGTACAGGCTGTATATAAGACTAATAATGAAATAGCAAGAAGCTATACAAGACATTATCTTCTTAAGCCAGGAAATATTTCTGTAAGACAGCAATGTGATGTAGATTATATAGATGATTGGCAGAGATTTGCACAACAAGTTCCTTATTCTTCAACCTATGACTCCTTTGATATAAGGGATAATAAGTTTGTTACCAATTTCAGAACAGGTGTTGTTAATTTAGTTTTCTATGCTACAGATTATGATGAAAGTCAGAATCAGCTTATTCCTGATAATTTTCGCATAAAAGAGTACATTGAACACTTTCTTAAATATAAATGCTTTGAAACACTTACTAATCAGACTAATGATGAGACTTTTAATCAGCTTCAGCAAAAGATGATGTATTATAAGCAACTCTCTGATGAAGCATATATAATGGCTGAGCTGGAAATCAAAAAACAGACACCATGGCAGAAGCAACAGAGGATTAAACAAAGCTTATCAAGACATAGGAGATATGAATTGCCTGAAGGAAGAGTAAATAAGTGGCATAGAAATAATTAATACAAATGGCTGAACAGGAAGAAGGAAACATTAAACAGCATATTGGTACAGCCAATGTTGGTTTGAATATGGATAATAGTCCTTCACAAATGCGTCAAGGACAATGGAGCTATAGTCTTAATGCTAATGTAGAAAACTTTGATGCTAACACGTTGAGCATTCAAAATGAGGCTGGTAATGAGCCCTGCATTCAAATTCCTGAAGGATTTGTATCAATAGGAAATCATTTTATCAACGAACAAACCAAATACATATTCTTTATTACTAATCCTTCCTCAGGAGATAGTCAAATAGGATATATGGAGAATAACGATTGTATTTTTCATGTTCTAGTTGATGCTGTATGTTTGAATTTCAATATTAATTATCCTATACATAAATGCGTACATAAAATAACCAATTGCAGTACAGAAATATATTGGACAGATGGTTATAATCCAAGGAGATATTTGGATATTGATAATATTCCATACACGCTTGAATATGGAAGTCAATTATGTAATCCTGGTTATTCCGCTAATGTTGATTGCAATCAATTAAAAATACAACCTGATTTCTCTATTCCACAAATAGAAGTTATTGATGTTACCAATACAGGAAATATTATATCAGGAACATACCAATTTGCTGTACAATATTCTGATGCTGCAGCTAATGCTTATACAGCCTATTATTCTGTTACCAATCCTACACCTATTGCTGATATATCTCTTGTTAGTCCTAATTTCAATACACCTGTAGGAAAGTCAATTGTTATTGATATTACCAACCTGGATATAACAGGACAATTTCAATGGTTTAATATAGCTGTTATAAAAACTATCAATGCTATTACCTCTGTAGAATTAATAGGAACCTATTTTATTGACAGAGCTGATAAACAAATTACATATACAGGACAAACTGTAGATAATATTCGTTTATCAATCAATGATATATTTGAGAAGTTTCCTTATTATGATATAGCACAAGATATTACAGTAGCAAGAGATATTCTTATATGGGATCAATTGAGTTCTATTGATAGAATCAACTATCAGCAGATATGGAATAAGGTAAAATTGGAATGGGAAACATGGAGAATCCCTGATACAGAAAACTATGCTGATGAACTTAATGCTACAAACCTGAGAAGTTATTTAAGGGATGAGGTATATGCTATTGAAGGACAATTCCTCCTGAGGAATGGAAAAGAAACTGATAGTTTTCATATTCCTGCAAGAGAAATCTCTGTTGGTGAAAGTTTAATGCCAGATGTAGATAATACCAATCCTGATTTTATAGGAGATGGTACAAGTGCCCCATATTGGAAAATATATAATACAGCCAGTGTTACAGGGTATTCACCAGGATACTCTCCTTCTCCCACATATAAAGGCCCATATCAATATGGAGAGTTCGCATATTGGGAATCTTTAGAAGAATATCCCTGCAACACTGATGTATGGGGAGATCTTGCTGGACAGAAGATAAGACATCATAAATTCCCTGATGTACTTGTTAGCCCTATAATGGAGACCAAGCTCTTCACTACAGTTGATAACATGGTGATGGGTAATGATGCTGTATTCCCTATAGGTATACGAATAAACACTTCACACATACAATCCCTTATTAATTCTTCCAACCTTACACAGGAACAGAAAGATGAAATAATTGGGTTCAAAATATTAAGAGGAGATAGAAATAGTAATAAATCCATTATTGCTAAGGGAATACTAAGAAATGTAAATAAATATGAAAAAGAAGGAAATGAATATTATTTTCCTAATTATCCATACAATGATTTAAGAGAAGATCCTTTTCTTAATCAGACTAATAATGCATTCTCACAGGAGTGTGAAGCTTTTGAAATAAATATCACAGCACTGAAATATGATAGTATTACTAATAGTACCTATGCTGAAATAGAATATACAGATTGTAACACAAATAAGGTAGGCAAGAAGAGATACACATCAATACCTTCAGAATTAGATATTATCTGTTCAATAGTTAAACCTACAATAACTTTTGGTGAGGGAACAGTAGCTTATCAGAATTATGATACATATGTAATATCATCAGAAGGATTGTGTCCCAAGTGGACAGCTACTTATAATGATAGAACTTATGGTATAATAGAAACTGAATGCAGAGGATATTTAGCTCCTGATAGAATACATACTATACAAGTTGTATTGGGAACTGAAGTAAAATGTATAGATAATTGTGAGCCTGGATTTCCATATGAAGGATGTAAAGCTAATACATCTTTTAGAGGGAGTCACATTATTCCTTCTACATGTACTACTCCTGAATCAATTTCTGCTCCTACAGATGCATATAGACAAGTATTTAATTCTCCTGAAACATCTTTTGGACAACCATTTCTTGGTAATATACTAAAACTTGAAAGCGTTATATATGGAAAGGGAAAAGCTCATTTCAAAGAAGTAAAGGATAATGCCAAATATAGACTAGTTACAAAAGAAGCACAAGAAGATGCATTAGATAGTTCTGCTGCACTTGGAGGAATGACTAAGGATTTTGATACACAGGCTATGTTTGCTGCTTATCAGGCATATTTGACTATCTATATCAATGGAATTACAAGAAAGAATTATGCTTATTCCTTTAATTCTATAGCTGACTATAACTATTCCAATGCTGTTCCTAATGATATAGGAGTTAAACAGCGTACTTTAGATGTAGCAAAATATCTAATTCCAGCTGTTGTTTCAATGGATGGAGATGATGTGAATAATTGGGAGAGGGAATCTTCTGTATATTTAAAGACAATTGGTTCTGATGGTACTATTGATCCTTTACCGTTTCCTGATAAAAGTCCTCAGATGCTAAATGGATTAAATCCAATTATAGAGGATAAATCTAGGTTTACTATTTCAGAAGCAGGAAATTGTGGAGCTCCTGAAGCACAGGAAGATATTAATGTTGTAAGTTATTATGCTTCCCTAAAGAATATATTTGAGAATCAATGGGGACAGATATATTCCTATACAACTATTGATACGGGATTCCAAAGAATATTTACTACATCCTCAGGATATGAAACAGTTTTTGGTGGAGACACATTCATCAGTAGGTTTGCATTTAAAACCAAGCTTCCTTTTTTTATTGATAACAGGGTTAAAGCTCCTGATGATAGTGACATATTTTATGATGAAATAGGTAATGTAGCCTATCCAAAATACTGGCATTCCTCAAGAAGTATACTTGCTGATTATAATGTACCTCCAGGAACATCAAATAGTTCTCCAGGTATACTTACAAACATTATATCATATAAAGCACATAATTTTGATTGCCCTGATAATACAGGAGTGATTACAACAGGTACTACAACTACCTATTATGGTACTACTACCACCACAACAACAAGTTTAATCAAGGGAACAGTTACTGAAGGAAATTCAGAACGTACATATTATGATGGTTATTTCTACCTATTTGCTTATGGTGTGCCTAGTTTCTATTGTGAGAGTAGTTATAATACAGATCTTCGTCAGGCATTCAATAATAGAGAAGGAGATTTTTGGCCCCATGTTACAAATAGCATTCCTGATGATTGGGTGCAGGAGAGTTTTGTAAGTATAGCTAATGATAATACCTATAATTATAATACTACCTATTCAAAACAAAATAAGGAAAATTTCTTTAGTCATTTACCTCCTGATTGGAAAAGTAAAATATGCTTTACACAATATCCATTCAGAGCAATATATTCAGATCCTCAAACAGCAGATAGTGATAACAGGATAAATGCATGGAGAAATTATAAAGCTCTTTCCTATTTTGATTTTCCACAGAATTATGGACAACTGTGTTCTTTGGATGGAATAGAGAATAGGGCTATACTTGCAAGGTTTGAGAATAAGACATTAATGTATGATAAACTCCTTACGATTGATACAAGCAATCCACAGGCTGCATACATGGGAAACTCAAGATTGTTCTCTGAATCCCCTCCTATTGATTTTGCAGACACAGATTTAGGATATGTAGGTTCACAGAATAAAATGCTCCTCAAGATACCAAATGGACAAATTAGTGTAGATGCTAAGAGAGGACAGGTGTTTTTAATATCAGGAACACAAGCTACAGATTTATCAGGATTTGGTTCAGGAATGAATAGGTTCTTTACAGATCATACAGCATTTGAAATCTTGAGATATTTCCCTGAAGCAGATACAGACAATCATTTTAATGGAATAGGCTTACATGGTGTATATGATAGCAAATATGACAGGATAATATTAACAAAGCTAGATTATGTACCAATAAGGGATGATATAATGTATGATCCTATTACAAAGGAGTTTTACATAGAAGAAAAGATACCAATAACAATAACAACATGTGACTTAAGTGGCGAAGCTGTGCTTATTACTACTACAACTACATCTTCAACAACATCTACAACATCTACTACCACTACAGCAATTCTCACTACTCACTGGGTTGGTTCAGGGGTTTATTGTGTTCCTTTCTATATAGATGAAACGCCTATAGGTAATACTGGATATGCAGCCTTTGCTACATTAATAGAAGTATATGATAATACAGGACTTCCTACAGGAAACATTAAGGATAATACAATAGGTGATTCTGATTATATTTCTCCTGTATTAGATGTTGAAGCATGTCCTCCATATACTACCACTACCACTACAATAGTAATATAAAATGACAGAGCAAACAGAATATATAGTCAGAAAGGTTATTTCCTTAAAGGATACAGAGTATTTCTGTAACAGATCCTGGACTATATCATTTAATATGAATACAAAGAGCTGGATATCATTCCATAGCTATTTACCTAATTGGTATATGGCTGAAAACAACTTTTTCTATTCAGGAATCAATGATTGCTGTGCTGATTTTGATTTTATTGCAGGAACATTAATACCAAATCCATCTACCACATCTACAACTAGTACAACATCTACCACATTATTCCCTCCAAGTACCACTACAACAACCTCCACTACTTATTTAATTAATGATTGTACATTAGATGGAACAGCAGAGATTGTTCCTACACCTATTACTACCACTACAACATCTACTACTGTATGTGTAAGACCTGCAAGACTTACTACATTTTATTTAATTACTGGATATAGGTCTATTGATCCTGCGTATACATATATATCAACCTCTTCTGCAGAAGAAGCTTGTTATGCAAGAACATTTGTTACTTCTCACATTAATGATGAAAATATTGTTCCTACATATATAATAGCAGAAGCATCAAGTTTGGTATTAGGACAGTATATATATCTGTACAATGGAACAACAGATTGTGAATGTGTACCTGATGGTTGGTATTTTGATAGTGATATTCTTTCCAATCCTGATATTATCCATATAGAGAATTGCATAATAACAGAAACTACAGACTGTTTACCTTCTACAACTACAACTACTACCACTGCTACACCAACAACTACAACAACTACTACCACTGGTGAAACTACGACAACTACCACCACTACCCTTGCACCAATAAATTGTGGAATACAGGTAAATGAAGATTTACAAGAAAGTTACGTGCATACACAAATAGTATTATTAGGTACTGACACAGGAATAACCTATTTCAATTATAATTCATACAGTATTCCTGACAGGTTTATTGTTAGATGGGATGGAAATATTGTAATAGATACAGGTTATGTAGGGAATGCTATTTATGATTTTGGAGGAATTAACAGGGGAGCATTTAATTATGCACTTCTTGGACTTGTTGATCCAATTACCTCTAATACATATCCTGATATTATTACTTATCCTGATGACGGCTACCCAAGAGTCTCTTCTATATCTATAGGAGCAACAACCTTTGATAAAACAGCAGCAAGTCCTTCAGAGACATATGTAGAAATTTATTCTTCCATTACATCTACAGAATGGAGTTTTATGTTGAATTGTCCAGGAATTACAACCACTTCTACAACATCAACTACATCTACTACCTCAACTTCTACAAGCACCTCCACTACAACATCAACAACCACAGCATTAATATGTACTCTTGAACTTGAAATAATTGATCCTTCTCCAGCTACTACAACTACTACAACTACAACACAATTTCCTGGATTTATAACTACATGGAAAACAGATAATTTAAGTATAGGATCGTCTACCGATCATCAAATTAGTTTGCCATTAGTTATTACAGGTACTTATGATTTTATTGTTGATTGGGGGGATGGTTCAACAGATCATATAACTGCATGGAATCAAGTTGAAAAAACCCACACCTATTCGGGTATAGGAACATATGCTATTCAAATAAGTGGAGATATATCACATATAAGTTTTAACAATACTGGGGATAAACTTAAACTTGTGTCAATAGATCAATGGGGAAATATTGTTTGGGATTCTATGTTTTCCGCATTCTTTGGATGTGAAAACATGGTTGCTAATTATACGGATATTCCTAATACGAGCAATGTTACCACAATGTTTCATATGTTTATTGGATGCTCCTTATTCGATGCACCTATAAACTTTGATACAAGCAATGTCACAGACATGGGTGGAATGTTCATGTGGTGTACATCATTTAATTCTCCATTAACTATTGATGTAAGTAAAGTAACATCTATGTTGGGAATGTTTGATAGCGCAACATCGTTTAATCAAACTATCAATTTCAATACCACATCAGCCTTGCTGATATTAACGAGAACATTCCAAAGTACTGCACTAAACTCTCCTGTAACATTTAGCGATACCAGTGGTGTTACCGATATGTCAACAATGTTTAATGGATGTACTATATTCAATCAAACTCTGACATTAGATACAAGTTCTGTTGTAACTATGAACGCAATGTTTAAAAATTGTCATGCGTTAAATTCAATACTTACATTTAATGATACATCAAAGGTTACAGATTTTGGTTCGATGTTTTATGGATGTACAATATTTAATAAAGCAATAAATTTTAATACAAGTAGTGCGCTTGATTTTTCATATATGTTTGCTTTATGTAGTACATTTAATTCTGTTGTAACATTTAGTGATACAACTAAAGTTACAACTATGGCAGGAATGTTTGATAGCTGTCTTGCACTCAATGAAACAATATCATTTGATTGTTCATCAGTATTAGATACAAGTGGTATGTTTAGGTATTGTAGTATGTTAAACTCTGCAATAACACTCATAAATACAAACAATGTTGTCAACATGTCAGCTATGTTTATGTATGCTACTTCATTTAATCAAGATGTAACATTGGATACATCTGCAGTAACAGATATGAGTACAATGTTTAGAAATTGTATCACTTATAATTCTACAATTACATTTAACAATGTATCAAAAGTTACTACATTTTATCAAATGTTATGGGCATGTTCAAACTTCAACAAAGCAATAACATGGAGTGTGAATGCTGCCCTTGATTTAAGATATATGTTTGCTTTATGTTCTAAATTAAATTCTGCAATTATACTTACAAATACGAATAAAGTAACATCCATGTTAGGAATGTTTAATGGATGTAATATATTTAATCAATCGGTTAATTTTGATTGCTCTGCTGTTTTATCATTAAATACAATGTTTACGCAATGTTATAAATTAAACTCTATCATAACATTGACAAATACAAATAAGGTTACAGATTTTAGCAATATGTTTGCTAATTGTATTGCATTTAATCAACCTTTAACTTTAGATACAAGTGCTGCCACAAACATGAGTTCTATGTTTACCAATTGCACAGTATTTAATTCTACATTAGCATTTAATGATGTAAGTAAGGTTACAAATATGGGAAGTATGTTTTATTTTGCTAGAGACTTTGATCAATCTATAGCTGGATTCATTATAATAGCAGTAACTGATATGACAAATATGTTTTATGGTAATACTACATTATCCACTACAAACTATGATGCAACATTGATAGCTTGGTCTGAATTAGTTGTACATAATACGGTTTCATTTCATGCTGGAATAGCAAAATATTCAGCAGGAGTAGCTGCAACAGCAAGAGGAATATTAACAGGAACTTATGGTTGGAATATAATTGATGGAGGAGTACAAACAACAACTACAACCACAACATTATAATGCCTAGTATTACTATAAATATAATAGCTGGATATCCTCCCTATATAGTAACTATAGAGCCAGGGGGGACAGTTATTATATTTGATGATGCAGGACTTAAAATAATAAATGATGTACCTGTAGGAGATTATATAATAACAGTAACAGATAGTATAAATTGTTATGATGATGCTTCTGTCACCCTTACATCAACAACAACAATATTATGAATGTAACATTTAATATAATTGACGGAGTAGCTCCATATGTAGTTTCATTGAACTATGGACTATATGAATATGTCTATCTGACAAGCGGTATTAAAACCATTACAGGACTACCTGCCGGAGATTATATTATGACTATTGAAGACAGTATTGGATGTATAACCACTGCATCCTTTACTCTATCTGAAGAAACAACAACCACTACTACATCTATAACAACACTATCTCCCACTACATCTTCTACAACAACTACATCCACCACAACATTAGCTCCTACAACATCAACAACCACTACAACACATATACCTACAACATCTACAACAACATCATCTACATCTTCTTCCACAACATCTACAACTACTAGTATACCAACCACTACCACATCTACTACATTATTACCTACTACATCCACAACAACAACATCTTCCATTCCTACAACTACTACCACCACATCTTCTTCTACCACTGCTATACCAACAACAACTACCACTACCTCTAATATACCTACATCAACTACCACTTCTTCTACATCAACATCTATTCCTACCACTACAACAACAAGTACAACATCTGTTCCAACTACTACCACTACTACCACTCACTTACCAACAACAACTACAACAACTACTATTCAACCTACTACCACATCTACAACATCTACCAGTACAAGCACATCAACCTCTAGCACAACAACAACTACCACAACAGTTGCTCCTCTTGATTTTGATATAAGCTTCTCCTGTGAAGTTACAATAATTGTATCAGGAAATAATGCAAGAGGAGGAACAGGTGGATATCAATTTGGAACAACAATATTTACATCTCAGGCAGCTGCATTAGCAAACACAAATTGGGTAACAACAAGTAATGTTGGTTATAATGTTGGAACAACTAATGGAACCTATTGGATAATATTAAGAGATAGTTCAAATGTGAAAAAGACAAAGAGTATTACAACAAATTGTGTAATTACAACTACCACTACAAGTAGTACATCCACAAGCACCACTTCTACATCTACATCAACTACACATCTTCCTACTACAACTACTACAAGTACAACACAAATTCCACCTACAACTACCACCACAACTACACAAACAACAATAGCTCCTGGTGCTTTATATTACATAGCAACAACAGGGAATGATAGTACAGGAAATGGAACATATGGAAATCCATGGAAAACTCTTTCTTATGCATGTGCCCATGTAAGTATAGCAGGAAGTACTATTCATGTAAAAGCAGGAATCTATACAGAAACACAACAATGTAATTTAGCAGTAGGAGTAAATATTATTGGTGAAGGAGTGGAAAATACATTTATACATGGATCATTATCAAACTCATGGACACTATATCTTTATTCATCTTCTGTGACAAATGGAAACCAATCAATATCAAATATTGCTTTCGATGGTGATCTTACCGGATATGGAGCAATTGGAAGCTATCGTAGGAATAATGTGTTAATTCATGATTGTTCGTTCTCTGATTTTGTTACTATGGGTGTTTATTTTGGTAATACTACACCGACAACTTCATTTGCTTCCGGGTGTAAATTTTATAATAATACACTTTCCAATTGCGCTGCATATGATGCTAATGGTTCAAGGGGAAATTTGAATATTTTTGGGTATTCCGGGTTCTTGTGCTATAATAATACGATGACACTTCCTAAGCGTGGTACTACTCCTGCCGGATTTGGAATTAAAACAAATTATACTCAAGGATTGCAGATTTACAATAATACTATTATCATTAATGACAATGATGATGGTGCAGTTTGGTCTTTTGCTGTGGAGTTATGGAATACAAGTGATGGGTGTGATATTTACTCAAATACGTTTAGAGGTGCTGTGGATTTTGCAGGGGATTACACCAAAAAGGGAAATTCGTCTTACAGTGTCAGGTTTAGAAATAATATTGTAGGTCATACTACATTGCAAGCTGTTGCTCGTAAGGGTATTTTGTTAGAATGTGAGGCGGAAACCTTAAGTGATTTTTACATTTATGATAATGAGTTCAAAAACTTACAATCTGGAATAAGCATATATACATTAGCAGCTTCAAAATATAACAATATTTATATTTACAGGAATACATTCAATACCATTGGAGCGACTATAAACAATTATTGGGGAAACTGTATTAACGGTTCAGGAAATGCGGGATTCACGTTAAATAACCTGTATATATGGAATAATACAATGGTTTCAAACAGGGGAACGAATTATCTGAGTGCAATCATGCTTAATTGCAGGGGAACGGTAACGAATGTATACATTAAAAATAATATCATAAAAGACTTTGGAACCACTTATTTAACATCTAATACAACCGCAGAAGGGACAATTGATAATGTTTACATTCAACACAATGATGTTTATGGGTGTGGGGCAAGCAATGAGCCTGTTTGGGGTGCAGTAACTCCTACCAATATCACAAAGGATAATATTTTAAAAGTAGATCCTAAACTGGTTTCTACTTCTGATTTTCATTTACAATCAAGTTCTCCTTGCATAAATGCAGGAGTTGATGTTGGACTACCTTATACTGGAAGTGCACCTGATTTAGGATATGCTGAATACACACCATAATATAAACAGAAATGTCAAAGGTTATATCAATAAAGTTAACAAGGATAGGTACTAATATAGGGCCATTCACCATCTATGACCAGCATAGAAATATTATTGCTGAAAATGTTATAACTAAAGATTTAGTTGAGGGTATAACATATATTGTAAATGATGATATCATTACTGTTACATTATCTTCTACAGGAAAGTGTGCTATTGAAAAGACTATGCCTGTTACAGAAATAACCAAGAATGAATATTTCAATACAGAAACAGAGGTGGTTAATTCTTCCTGTGTATGGATGCATATGAAGAACCCTGAAATCAATAATAGTTTTTATGGAAAGACAGAACCATATGTTATAGAATATATTTTCTCTAGTCCTAATACCGAAATTATACAATCATTGAGCGATTATAGTCGTGTGTACAAGTACACTAAGGATCCTCATGGTGTATCAAATGAACCTAGTAAAATAGAATTAGATGATGTTTATTTTGATAAGGCTATAGTTTATAATGACCAGCAATGTTCTGGTGTGTTAAACCTTGTTGCTAAGCCAAAACATAACCTGAAAGCTTATAATCTCTATCCCATCTATAGGAGTGACAGTAAAGATATACTTTATGTTAAGTCAGGAAATGAATATAAATTTAATGGATTCTATGATGTAGTGAAAGATAAGTCTCAATTTCTCTTTATTAGAACATGTGAACCCCTTTCTGTAGACAAAACCATCCATCAGGAAAACATGACCTACACTAATAAATCATTTGCTAAAGCACCAATTAGAAGTAAATTTGTGAAACTCAGATTGACATTAGACAGTAGATCAGATATTCACGTAGTTTCACAATTTATCATAAGTAGTAATATGATGAGTTATAAATAAATTAGAAAAGATAGAAGTAATGAAAAGAATAGATTATAAAAATGGAGATAAGATTGGAACATGTATATATCTACATGAAGAAGTTTCTGATTTTTATCCTAAAACAAAAAGTATGCATAGACGAGCATTATTTTTATGCTCTTGTGGAAAAGAATTTATAGATCGTATAGATAGATTAAAAAGAGGTGAAGCTATATCCTGTGGATGCATAAGAGACATTAAGATTAAACAACAAGGACTTAAAAATGTAACTCATAATAAATCTTATCATCCTATTTTTTCAGTATGGGCTGGAATAATTGATCGCTGTAAAGATCCTACTAATATAGGTTATCATTTATATGGAGGAAGAGGAATAAAACTATGTGATAGTTGGCACAATCCCTCAAATTTTATAGAAGATATGTATCCAACATATATAAAAGGATTAGAAATAGATAGAATAGACAACAATGGAAATTATGAGCCAGGAAATTGTAGATGGGTAACTAGAAAAGAAAATTGTAACAATAGAAGATCTAATAGAATAATTGAGTATAAAAATGAGAAAAATACTATATCTCAATGGTCAGAAAAATTAGATATTCCTTATTGGAGACTACAACATAGACTTCAGATTATGAAAGTTGATGATGCGTTTACTTATTGTATAAATTATAGGTAATGAAAAAGTGGCTTGAAAAATATTCTCTTGGTGGAGAAATAATGAATGTAGCAAATGAAGAAAATCCTATTGCTGCATCAGGAGGAAATATAATAAAAGATAACAATGGATATAGAGATCCAAAGAATTGGGGACATCCTGTTGAGATAAATAGTTCTCATATTACAATGAATGATGATAGTATACCATATAGGGCTATAAGGGCTACAGATGAGCTAGGAAACACACAAATTATACCAAAGGGTTATGATGCTATATTCCCTGGAAAACATGTTAGAGAGCTTCCAATTGCCCTTAATGGGATAAGTCAAGAAAGTGATAGAAATGGAAGTCAACTTGGTCAACTTACTGATTTTAGTAATAAACAAAATAAAGCCAATTGGCTGAATAAATACAAATGAGCCATGAAACAGAAAACATTAAAACAACAAATGCTAGAATTATCAGGTCTTAAAGAAAAGGACTTTTATAATGTCTATGATACAGAGGAGAAATTCATGGCAAAATTTGGTAAGCAAATAAAAAAATTGCAATGGGGAGCTGCTGTAAATGCTGCTAATCAAGGAATAGATCAGAAGTATAAATTTAATGTAAATAATTATAATCAGCCTCAGCAGTTTGATGAGAATGAATATAATACAGCATCAGCTAATGCTCATACATATGCAAAGAATAATGGACAGGATGATATAGATGTAAATGCTCCTGGTCAATATGCTTTACCTGCAGGACTACAGCAATCACAGCAAACAAAAGTTAATTGGGCACAGGGAGTTCCTGTATTATCAGGGATTGTAAGAGCAGGGCAAGCTTTACATGATGAAAAACTTGCAATGCAGAAAGCTCAACAATGGGAAGGTGTAAGTGATGTAGCATTGAAAGCTTCACAAACACAGGATGTTGATTTAAACAGGATGAATAAACAAATGATGTGGAGACCAGAAGATAATATAACCTCTGGAAATGAATTATTCCCAATTAATGGAACAGGAACAAATATTCTTGCTGCTAAAAAGGGAGGAAAGATTCCTAAAGCACAATGGGGACAAATGTTACAGGGACTTGGAGGAGCTAAAGCAATTGGTGGCTCTGGAAAATTCATGCAGGGATTTAATCAATTTGCAGGAGCTGGTGGTGTTGATACAATCAGCAAGGGAATATCCTCATTAACAGGAGAGAATGCAGGAGGTGATATGGGTGGAACTGTAGGAGGAACTATTGGAAGTATATGGGGACCTGTAGGACAAGCAATTGGGCAAATAGGAGGTCAACTTATTGGAACAGCAATAGACAGGAGACCAGCTAAAATAAAAGCAGCTAATAATGAAACCTATTCACACATTAATCAAATGGCTTTTGGACAGGGAATGAAAGGTTTACAACAACAAAATAATTCCTTTATGAGAACAGGTGGAAACATAAGACAGAATAATATTCCTGATTTACAATTGTATGATGGAGGAATAGAACAAGTATCTCCT
>Ga0302296_1000395_pt1 | contig 36587 bp, 35 predicted proteins | sample III_Fen_N3_1_FD_194546 | JGI IMG/M metagenome (GOLD analysis project Ga0302296, IMG submission 194546) | Peat permafrost microbial communities from Stordalen Mire near Abisko, Sweden - III_Fen_N3_1 | ecosystem: Environmental > Terrestrial > Soil > Wetlands > Permafrost | place: Sweden: Abisko... | reverse complement strand
AAATTTATCCGTTGACTAACCGTTAAAACGTTTATCCCCCTATAAACTCTGGGATGCGAAATAAACCTGATGTAAATTCTATCACACCTCAAAACGAAAAGCATTTAGGTTTCCGGTACTATTTGCAGATTAAAAGGAAATACCTATCTTTGCACCCCTGTCTGGAGTTCAGTCAGGTTATTATTCATTATTAAACGGGGGTTTCGTACCTCCACTAATAAAAAGTTATGGCAACACGAATTAGATTGCAACGTCACGGTAAAAAAGGAAAAGCAGTTTTCCATTTAGTAGTGGCAGATTCACGCGCAAAACGCGATGGAAAATTTATTGAGAAATTGGGTGTATACGACCCGAACACGAATCCAGCAACTATCAATATCAATTTTGATAGCACACTTGGATGGGTTCAAACAGGTGCTGAAATGTCCGACACTGCTCGTGCAATTCTTTCTTACAAAGGTGTTTTGTTCAAAAACCACTTGTTAAAAGGAGTTCAGAAAGGTGCTCTTACTGCTGAACAAGTTGAAGCGAAATTTGCTGCTTGGGAAGCTGAAAAAGCTGACAAAATTCAAGGTAAAGTTGAAGGTTTAGGTAAAAACGCTGAAGCTGACAAAGTTGCTCGTTTGAAAGCTGAAGCAGAATCAAATGCGGCGAAAGCAAAAGCTATCGAAGCAAAAAACACTCCTGAAGTAGAAGAAGTTGCTGAAGAAGCAGCTCCTGAAACAGAAGATACAACTGAAGCTCCAGCTGCTGAAAGCGAAGTTGAAACTCCAGCAATTGAAGAAGTTCCTGCTGTTGAAGAAACTCCAGCTCCATCTGAAGATGCTCCTACGGCAGAAGAAACTCCAGCTACTGAAGAACCTGCAGCTGAAGGAGAAGCTGAGGCTTAATTAATTAGAATAAAAGTATGCAGCAATCTGATTGCTTCCAACTTGGTTATATTGCGAAACTTCACGGATTTAAAGGTGAAGTTTCGCTTTTTTTGGATGTTACCAACCCAACTGATTATGCTTCATTAGATGCATTTTTCATTGAATTGAATGGCACCTTAACTCCTTTTTTCGTCCAATCTTTTCAGTTAAAAAACAAAGGTTTTGCGGCCGTAAAATTAGAGGGTGTCGATTCAGAAAATGATGCGAAAATTCTCTTACGCAAGAGCTGCTATCTCCCCCTTTCTCTTTTGCCTCAACTAGATGATAAACATTTTTATGATCACGAAGTTGTTGACTTTACCGTAATTGATACTGTAAGTGGAGAAGTCGGTAAATTGGCACAAGTAATCGATCTTCCGGTGAATCCGTTGTTACAAATCTTAAATGGCGACAAAGAAATCCTTATACCATTTGTAGACGGATTGGTTCAACGAGTTGATCGTGCTGAAAAAACACTTTACATCACCGCTCCTGAGGGATTAATTGAGATGTACCTTTCTTAAATGAGTTCATTTCGGTTCAAAGAATTTGATATCAGACAATCTAATTCTGCTATGAAAGTAGGAACCGATGCCATGATACTCGGTTCAATCTGTACGTTTCTAGAATCACCAAAAAACATCTTAGACATTGGAACCGGCACTGGCGTAATATCGCTTATGCTTGCTCAACGATTTAAGCCAGAAAGAATCACCGCTATCGAAATTGATGAAGCAGCTTCGAAAGATGCTCAATACAATTTCAATGAATCCAATTTCCCCACAACTTTCAACCTGATACATCAAGATATTCGGCTCATGAAACTTGATTTGACTTTTGATGCCATTATCAGTAATCCACCATTTTTTGAAAACAGTTCCAAAAGCATTTCAGACCAACGTAATTTAGCACGACATACTGACAATCTATCTTACGCAGATTTAATGGAAGCTGTTGCTTCAAGACTCACAAATACCGGCCTATTTTGGGTAATTGTACCATATGAAGTATTCGATTTCCTGTGTAATTTAGGAAAGGATTTTGGACTTTCTGTTTTTCAATACATCACCATTTATGGAAAACCGGATAAACCTATCAGAAGCGTTGTAGCTTTTTCAAAAACCATTCATCAATTAACCACTGATAATCTGACGATCAGAGATGCTTTCGGCAATTATACGGATTCTTACATTGAACTAACCAAATCATTTCATTCAGTCGATTTATCCCAGAAAAAGCTTAAATAACAGCATCTATCTGTTTTTGATTAATCGAATTTAAAATCTGTAAAATCTCGTCCAAAATATCTTTTCCCTGATTTTCATTGTACCACTTTTGTAAAGCAATTTTCACTGTTTCAAAATCTGCCTTTTCAGCAGTTAATCTACTGTAAAGCACTTGGCAATCAACTGGTCTTGGTCCCCAAGTTGCTAAATCTTCACCCTTTTCATCGCGAATAATCAATTTAGGAATTGCTTTTCCACCATTTGTCAGATAATCATTGATGTGAAACGGTTCTTGATCACGCAATTCATAATCGACCTTAATCAAGGGATTTAAACTTGAAATCATTTGCAAAAACGGCACAACATGTGATGCATCTCCGCACCAAGGTTCTGTAATGATCATCCAATTTTGTGGTGTAGTTATTCTGGAAACTGCTTCTTTAATTTCAGTTGTTAAAACCCCATGTTTTAACCAACGATTCATTCTGGACCAATTCAGTTTTGTATAATTAAAATAGTCAGGGTTATCATATGGATGTGTGGGATTCTCTTGCGACAATATGTCTTCAAAATAGTTTAAATAAGTCTGGAAATTCATCTTTTTAGTCTGTATAAAATTGAAATTCGAATTTAATAATAGTTCCCAAGACAAATAATGACTTTAGCTTTTTTTACCACACATTTAAACTCGTCCATTCTATTCGGTCAAAACTGTTTCTGCAATTTCTCTGCTCCATCTTTTAAAAATGAAAGGTGACACCTCACTACGCTTTCTATCAACAGTGATTTCCACACGTCTTTTCTTGATGAACCGGTAGGAAAAAGCAAATACCTCATAACGTATGAGTCCATATTTTTCATTTACATTGGTAATGTACCCAAATCTAAACCCGAGTCGTTCAAGAGCAAGTTGATCAATGACACATCCTTCCTTTTCTTCTCCCATTATTCCTTCAAGAATAACGATGTTCTTAGCAAGAATTTTGATTGTTTCTGAGCTAATTGTTTTAACTGATTTGCGTACTTCAGCATGATAGTAATTTTTGCACTGAATGTCGCAAAATCGCTTGTCTGAACGACCAACTAATTGCTTATTACAAATGACACACTGTCGGTGAGAAAACTCCTTTTTTTGACACATAATTATCGTTTTTCTTATTTAAGTTAATGAAAAACAGGATTTGTGCAAATAGGTGGTAATACTTTTTGTGATGTTTTTATAAGCAATATTTCGCCTTTTTCAGAGTCGTTCTTAACCGTTAGAAACTTCTTTGCTCTTTATAAGACTGGGGTTCGATCGTGATTTCAACTTTAAAATTGCTAAAATGAGTTAACTAACTATTTTCAAATACCGATCAAAGATTTGAAAACTATAATTATCCGTTTCCTAACCGCCTGACTGCCTCAGGCATGTTTAGAAACCTTTACGGCATTGAAAACACTGAGGAAATAATTATTTCACCTCAAAAATCAACTCCGAAATCAACTCTTCTTTAAAATACATTCCAGCAATATGATACAACTCATCTATACTAAGTTTATCAATACTTTCATACATTTCCTGAATGGTATCAATCTGATTGAATTGCAATAAACTTTTACCAAGTCCTTGCATTAATCCTACATTGCTATCCAATGAAAGGGCAATATGACCTTTTAATTGTTCTTTAGCTTGCAACAACTGCTTGGGAGTAAGCGCTATTTCGCGCATTCGTTTCAACTCTCGGTATACAACCGTCTTTGTTTTATCCAAGTATTTTTGATCGGTACCAAAATAGATAGACCAATATCCCAAATCAGCATAAGGAGCGTAAGAAGCCTCTATATTGTAACTATAGCCGTACTTTTCACGCACACTCAGAATTAATCGTGAATTCAGAGCCGGACCGCCAAGTAAATTGATCAACAATGTCATTCCACGTCGATGCTCGTCTCCATACCCTGGCGCCATCCCACCCAATACAACATGAGCCTGATAATTAGCTTCTTTAACCCTTTTTCTAAAAATAGTGTAATCGGAAAAACCCTGAGGCTTTACAATTGTATTTCCCGATTTCATGTTTCCGAAATGTTTTTCCAGTGATCGGGTAACGACTTCTACAGGGGTATCTCCAACAAAGGAAATGACTGTGTTTTCGGCAAAGAAAAAACGATCAACATAGCTTCTTAAATGCTCTTGTGAAAACGCTTGAATTGTTTCTGGAGATCCGAGAATATTGTTGCCTAGAGGATGATTCGGAAAGAGTAGACTTTCAAAATCATCAAAGATTTTTTCGCCCGGACTATCTAAATAAGAATTAAATTCGTCCAATACGATTTCTTTCTCTTTTTCAATTTCTTTCTCCGGAAAATTACTATTTATGGCTATATCTGCCAATAATTCAGCAGCACGATTAAGGTGATTCTTTACGAATGATGCATAAACGCATATTTCCTCCTTGGTCGTATACGCGTTGATCTCTCCACCAACAGAATCCAACCGGGAAAGAATGTGAAAAGTCTTGCGCTTGGTGGTTCCTTTGAAAATACAATGCTCCAAAAAATGAGCTAATCCTATTTCATTGGGTTGTTCATAACGCGATCCTGCCAATACCGTAACGCCTAAATGAGCAACAGGTGAAACAGCATGTAAATAAACCAACCTGATACCGTTGGAAAGTGTACTTATTTTTGGTTGAAGTTCAATCATTCTAAGGATTCTTTCGGTAAAGTGTCCAAGAATCGTCTGTTTTTTCAAAGACGATACGGTCGTGTAAACGCGAGGGCCTTCCCTGCCAAAATTCAATTTTAACTGGTCGAAGTAAAAAACCTCCCCAATGTGGTGGCCGAGAAACTTTATCCGGAAAACGCTCGGTTAACTCTTCTACACGCTTTTCCAATTCGACACGACTTTCTAATCGTTCACTTTGATGTGACGCCCAAGCACCCAATTGACTTCCCCTCGGTCGAGAATCAAAGTAATCATCACTCATTTGTTCCGGAACTTTCTCAGCTACACCAAATACACTGATCTGACGTTCTAGGTCGGGCCAAAAAAACAATGCATGTGCTTTTGAATGCGCCATCAAAGCTTTCCCTTTGTCACTGTTATAATTGGTGTAAAAAACCAATCCTTCTTCCAGTAATTCTTTAAGATAAACAACGCGTGATTGGGGGAAATCGTCTGAACCAAGTGTGGATATAGACATCGCATTCGGTTCACTTACCGGCTTTTCAATAGCATCTTGCAACCATTGTGAAAATAGTTTCATCGGTTCGTGACCAACATGATCTTCCAACTTTCCTTGGTCGAACTGACGATGATCATTGCGCAATTGACGCAGGTATTCGTCCATCTTATTCTTCTTCTCCGAAACTATCTTCAATAACACTATCCTCATCATCCAAATCGGATCCCGAGGCTGAAAAAACGGTTTTTGTTCCTAAAACATGTTCAGCAACTTCTTTTTTCACTTGTTTTTCAAAATCAACCGCTACACGATCTTCTCCTTCATCACCGAAAGGGAAAATATCAACGATTGGTGAAATGGCGATATTCGGAATTTGGAAATCAATCATCATTCCTCCTAAACTTTCATGCAAACGATCATACGCTTCTTTAACGGAATGAGCAGAAATCAAGAAATTCTGTGAAACTTTCTTTGCTTTTTGACCTTCTTCACCTCCATCTCCACTCTCGAAGTTGATTTTGCATTTGAACCATACATCAGAATCTTCATAATGGAAGATATCGTGAATATCTGTACGGGTAATTCCTGTAACGATAAATTCACCGCGAATCAGCGAACCTAATTCTTCGTAAATTCGAGCTTCCGCATCTGTAAATGTCATTGCAGCAAGAAGATACGGTTCAGAAACACGTTTAAACGTTCCATCTTCCAATTGCTTGGTATATTTTACTTTAACTGTAAACCAACTATTCATATCGCTAAGGATTATCTTTTTTAGAGGTACAAATTTACGAAATTAGAATGATCCACTAGATACATAAAAGCGGTTTAAAATTCTTTCATTAACGAAATTGCAGAATCATTTTTAGTGCCACTTTGATTGCTTTCCACTTAATAGCCGTTCCTAACCGTTAGAAACCGCTTTACACCCGAAAACACTGGGATTCAACAATAAATATTGGAGTAGTTTGAAAAATCAGAGTAGTTTGAAACATCACCAAAATTTGTAAATAGGGGCTTTATCAATATCCGTTTACTAACCGTTAGAAACGGCTTTATCCCCGTAAATAGCGTGATTCAGAAAAATCAGTTCAATCAATCTTGATAAAGCCGGTCATTCGACCAAACCATCACCGAACGATTCGATTGTTGAATACAAACTGCATGACCATTGATGCTGAATTCCGTTTTTGTGAGATTGGTAATGTCTTTCAATTTTCCACCGATATACCCAGAAACACCTCCTAAATTGTTACGAAATGCCATCACGTTATTTTTCAAGACAACATCTTTGGCAGCATAATTACACACCATTTTACGCTCACCTGCCACCAATGTATAGGTGGAATTTGCTTCTCCCCATACCAACACGTCGTCTTTCGCATCCCAAAATTGAAAGAATGATGCCAACTCTACTTGTTTACCTTTTCCGTAATAATTGAGGTTTCCTTGCACATCTTCATAAACCACAAATCCTCTGCATGCCTTTATTTTAGAAACATACAAATCTTCCACATCCAAAAACTCTCCGTTTTCAAATACGGCAAATGTGCGCGAATTAGGGTCGTTAAATGCCAACATATCCGTACCTGCGAAAAATTCTAATTGCTGAACACCACTGTATACTCCTAATTCGTAAATCTGACCACGCCAAAACACTTTATACAAATTTCCATTATCACGAAACGCGACAATATTATCTCCGATTACTTCAGGCATGTACATATCTCCGGTAAGTTGATACAATTGAATCACCTTTCCTTGATAGATCGCATTTACTGTTTTGTAACGTGTATCCTGGTAAACAACAATCGAATCACCAACTGCATATTCACCACCGAACGAAGTAATCACCTTGGTTTGACCGTCTTCGAAGTAATTGATTATCGGACCGATATTCCAAACCAATAAATGGTCGGAAGCCTTGTACGAAACATTTTGGTTGGTCAATAAACGGGTTTGTCCACCAAAATAAACCTTGAAATCGCGTTGGGAGTTATTATAAGCGACCAATTCATCGCCGTAAAACACTTCCGTAGTCGGTTGGTGCTCTATCTGAGTAAAAACACCATCGTCAAACACCTTGAAAAAGTTATTAAAATCCATGTACGGGAAAATTCCCTGGGCAGCTGCCACAAATGGAAAAAAGACTAGAATTAAAAGATAGTTCTTCATGAAATCAAATGTAAGCAAAAAGCAGACCAATTTTAGCGCTTCTAGCAAATGAAGAAGTGAGCAATCATTTTACCTAAAATTCTTTTAACGATGTGCTTTTTCAACCGGATAGGCATTCATAGTCGCTGTGGCAGAAGCAATTAGATCTCCCGCTCCATTTTTCACAATAGCTTCCGCAAACAAGATGCGATTTCCTGATTTTGTGACTTCAGCAGTTGTTACAAGCTTATCGTTCAATAAAGCAGGTGCCATGAATTGAATGTTCATTGTAACCGTTGAAACGATTTTTCCCTGTTCACACACTTTCGACAAACAAGCTACGCCTAGGGCTGCATCCAATAAACCTGCTAGCGCTCCACCATGCGATGCGATTGGCGTAGCAAGATGATCTTTTGTAATGGTCATGTGATAGATGACTTTACCCGCTTCCGGAATTTCAAAATCCATCCCGAGAAGTCGTCCAAAGGCATTCCATTCGACGTATTGCTGAATAATAGGATGCTGATTCAGGTCGCTCACTTTACTGTTTTAGGTGTTTTCTTGGTGTTTTCTTTCGCATCGGAAGCTTGGGCAAGATGCAATCCTGCTTGTTCAAACTCTTCGTAAACACGTTTGTTTAAATCGAAATACACTTTCCAAAAATCATCGGTTTTAGCCCATGCACGAACAGTAACATCAATCGAATCGGGGGTAATAGCCGCCAATGCAATAAACGGTTCCGGTTCTTTTAATACACGTTTGTCTCCTTTTAGGAATTGTGTTAATACGGTATGCGCTTGCACATAATCTTCTCCGTGAGCCAATGAAATTGTCCAATCAACACGGCGTTTTTTCTCTTTTGTGAAATTGATCATACTGGTATTGGCAACCGATCCGTTAGGTAAGATCACCACTTTATTGTCACCGGTATGCAGGTAGGTATAAAAAATCTGTATTTCAACTACCTTGCCTTGATGGGTTTGAGTAAGGATCGTATCACCAACCTTAAACGGTTTGAATAACAGAATCATCACTCCACCCGCAAAGTTGGATAAGGTTCCTGAAAAAGCCATACCAACCGCTAAACCTGCCGCACCTAGAATAGCTACAAACGAAGTCATCTGAACACCGAGTTGAGTCACTGACGTCACAATCACCAAAATTTTCAGTGAAATTGTAGCAAGACTCGATAAAAAAGTCACCAATCCAGCGTCGGTTTTACTCTTGGTGAGAATTTTCCGGATAGCTTTCCCAGACCAGCCAGCGAGCCACCATCCTAACACCAGAATAACAACCGCGATAAGCAAGCTAGATCCTGATTTCACAATAAATTGCTTCGCCTCTGTCCAAGAAAAACCAAAGATATCTCCGGCTTCTTTCGCTGTATGCGTTACTTTTTCAATTAACAACATGCCTTAAGGAAATTTTGGAAATTGCTGAAAATTCGGTTCTCTTTTTTCCAAAAATGCGCGTTTTCCTTCTTGAGCTTCTTCCATTAGGTAATACATCAAGGTAGCATCGCCCGCAAATTCCATCAATCCGCGCTGACCGTCTAACTCGGCATTTAAACCGCGTTTGATCATTCTGATTGCCAACGGACTGCGTTTCATGATTGTCTGGCACCATTCAACAGTAGTGTTTTCCAATTCAGAAAGCGGAACCACTTTGTTGACCATTCCCATTTTTTCTGCTTCTTCGGCAGTATATTGATTGCACAAGAACCAAATCTCACGTGCTTTTTTCTGACCTACATGACTCGCCAAGAATGACGACCCGAAACCAGCATCGAAACTACCTACTTTCGGACCTGTTTGACCAAAACGAGCATTATCGGAAGCAATCGTCAAATCGCACACTACGTGCAATACATGTCCACCACCAATAGCATATCCATTTACCATCGCAATAACCGGTTTAGGCATGGCGCGAATGGATTTATGAACGTCTAACACATTGAGCCGCGGAACACCGTCGTTACCGATATAACCACCAACGCCTTTTACATTCTGATCACCGCCCGAACAAAATGCTTTGTCGCCTTCTCCTGTTAATACGATTACTCCTACATCTTGTCGCTCACGACAAATTTCCAATGCATCCAGCATTTCCATGTTGGTTTCCGGACGAAATGCGTTGTAGACTTTAGGTCGGTTAATGGTGATTTTTGCTATTCCATCAAACAATTCGAATTTAATATCCGTATAGCTTTTAATGGATGTCCAAGTACGTTGTGCCATGATTGTAATTATTTGTTGCAAAAATAATCATTGATCGTGTTAAAACCCACGAAATAACTATCTGAATTCAGCATTAAATTCAAGTAAAAGTGCCCAGAAAAATTTCAGGAAACCGAGCGCGATGTATCGGATGGTTTATTCTCCTTCTTCCTCGTCGTCGTAATAATCATCTTCCATCGTGTCCAGCTCATATCCTGCCGGTACTTCCAATGAAAATGCGACCGCCGGATTTGCAATTGTTTTGGATGATTTGAGCAATTTTAATGTCATAAAACCACCAGATTCCTTATCAACAAATGAATATTCGATAATGGTTCCTTCATCCGTTGCAAAAAAACCAGTCTCTTTTTCAATTCCAACAAATAAACCTAAAGCTATCCAACCGGTTCCTATCACACTACCTTCTTCCAAAAATTCCACTTTTTGGCAATTCCAACCCAAAATGGTCTTTTTCTCGGCAATCATTCGATACTCTTCAGGATCTAACACTTCGTTTGTTGCTATTTCATAAGCTGTTGTATAGCCATATAATTCATCGTCAGGCGAATCTTCCAAATCGCTCAAATAAGCCAGTTTCTCATCTTCCTCACGGGAGAGTTCAACGACTTTTCGGGCAACGGAATCCATCACAAATCGTTCTTGTATTTCATTATTCAACCGAAAATTGAGGGCGAATTTCTTACTGGCTTGAGCGATCTCAATAACAATCGTATCTGCTTTAGAGTCACCTGATTCAGCGGTAATCAATTCAAACTTCATTTCACAAGTTTGTTGACCAAAAACAATTTTAGAAAACGAAAGGATGGTTAATAGGAAAAGGTATTTCATGCGTTTTTTTACCAAATATAAGGCAAAAATAAAAATCGATTAATGTGATCCGTTTGGCGTATACATTGTTACTCCACGTTGCTCGTATTCACTGATCATAACTTCCAACATTTGTTGAGCATCCACAAGTAGTGTTGGTGCATTTCCAATCATAACTTTTTTGAACGCTCCCTTTTGTTCAAACAACGGAATCAACTCATCACAACGTCGTTTCGCCGACCATTCCGGATTGTGAACCTTGGTCTGAACCGTTTTCACTTCTCCGTATGTCAGTTTTACTTTCACAGAAAACAATTCGGGGTAATACACCGGAAATTTAAACTGCTCCACCGCATCTTCGAGTAAGTGTAAACTGGTTCCGGCATTGGCCAATGTCACACCGATGTACAAAATCTTACCTCCGGCAGCTGCCACTTTATAAAACGGACTTTTGGAAGTATAAGGCGTTTCCTCACCGAAGTGTTCGTTTACAAAATCAATCGCATTTGGACCGATGCATGAAACCGGCTCGGTTGCTGAAACCGAACGAAGTGCTTTTGGATGTTGACGAAATAATTCTGTAATGATTCCGAGTGCCGAAGGTGAATTTGCAACATCAAAAACGTCTAATTGGCGAATGTATTCAAGCTGATAACCGGCGTTGGGTGAATTGGGCATCAATACGTGTCCGGAATCGCCTACTGCAGCTAAAAGAGCATCAATTACTGCTTGCGGACCGCCTTCTACAAAACCGATCTTCGACAAACTTGAGTGTACCAAAAGTGTATCTCCAGCAACAATTCCGATTTCACTTAATTGTTGTTGAAGCGCTTCTTTGGTGAGACCTTTTCCTTCTTCACGCTGAGCTGCAATTGCACTTCGAACGGCTTCTTTCTTTTGTTCGCGGTAACGATCCAGTAAAAACTGAGGTGTAATCGAACGCAGAAGATCGCGAAAAGAGCTCATTGGTATTGCGAATTAAGGAATCTTTGGTTGGATGAGTCGATTCTCAGGCAAGTACAAATAATGCATTTCGGCTCCCTTGGTGAGCAATAGAAAATCGTCTTGCACTTTGCGTATTTGTCCGTATTCCAGCGGAACAAGTAACACACCTTTATCGGAATAAACACCGTATTTCGATCCGCGAGACACCAAATAATGTCCTTTATCCAAACGCTTTACTTCTGTATGTTCTAATGGAATCACCACTTGCCCTTTTGCGCTAATCGCTCCTTGAAGTGTCAGTAATTCCACAATTCCCAATCCGTCCACAAATGTTTCAGCATATTCGTACGTAGCTGGGATCAATAGTTTATTCGTCAAATCTACATAGCCCCATTTACCTGCTTTTTGCACAGCGACCAACGTACCTACATTTCCCATGTCGGTGTATTGAAATGGAAGAATCACTTTCCCCGACCGATCGATCAATCCGAATTTATCTTCTTTTAATACTTTGGCGTAATTCCCTACAAAAGCACCTTGTTGCTGGATATTCGGGAACAAATCGTAAATCGGAGGTATGATTTCAGTGCCATTACCAGAGAAATAACCGACCATTTCGTCTTTGATGAACAATCCGCGTTCATTGGAAGCAGTTCCGATTGATTCATAGGTTGGCGCAGCAATGACTTTTCCTTTTCGATTCATCAAACCCATGAATTCACCGGAAACAAACGTCAAAAGGGAATCATTGAAGAACTCTACTTCTTCATACAATGGCGGAACAATATACGCACCGTAAGGATCAATAAAAGCATCCAATTCCCCCACTTTCACACGTGCTTTTCCTCCTAAAAAAGAAAAGGCTTCACTGTATTCCGCTTGTATGCGCTGAAAACCAAATTCATCGAAGTATCCGTAGAGCGAATCTTTTTGAGCATAAATCAGATTTTCGGAAAACTGCCCCAAATCATTGAATTCTGTCAGGAAAATCAAAGCTCCGGTTCGATCAATGATTCCGAATTTTTCGTCTTGTTCTACAATTGCTCTACCTTTCTCAAAATCGTTGGCGCCGGTATAGCGAAAGTCAATTACCAATTCATTGGCTTTGTTTACATAACCGTATTTTCCGTTTTTCTCTACCCAAGCCAATCCGTCTTTGAAAAACCCGACCGATTCATACGCTGCCGGAATTACAATTGTTCCGTTGAGCGACATCCATCCGAACAATGACTCTTGTTTGTAAGGAATCAACACCGAACCGGCCAATTCTTTGTCGCGAATCAGTTCTTGTTTAAACGGATAATTGGGATATTCCTTCTGAAATGCTTCCACCCTGCTTGGTGAATAATCAGACATATATAACTGATACAAACGACGCCAGGCTTGATCTACATTTCTATTCGAAGGATATACTTTGATGAAAGCCTTAAAGGTTTCAATGGTGTTTTGAACGGTCGCCAACCGGTAAATTTGATCCTGAGCATCGGCAACATACGGATTTCCGGGAAACGATTTTTCAAACGACATATACGTCGAAAGTGTACCCGAAGTTGTTTGCTCGAGGTATTGCAAACGGTAAAATTCTTTCTGAGCGCGAGAAGCAAACTCCGATTCGGGATAGTTTTTTAGGAAATTAGTGTACGCAGCTGATGTTGATTTATCTGCCGCAACTTTAAAACCGATAGAATCGCGCAAATGAATGGCTGTAAAACGTTCTTGTGCCCAGGGATGCTTGCGCTGGTATGTGTCCATTCCCAATTCGGTGGGTTGAGCGAGTGCCTGCTTAAAGAAAACAGTAGAAATGGATGCTCTCAGGGTTACAATAGCCAAATAATCAAATTGATAGGTCTTGTATTTTACTTTCGTTTTTTCTTTGAGCGCTGCATAACTAGCTTCGCTTACTTGTATTTTCGAATAAGCAGAATCTAGGTTATGAAACGGATTATCGGTGCGTGAATAAATCACTGCCAAACCGTAATTGGCCGCAGAAGGCTCTTTCTTTAACACTTTCTCAAACAAGGCTTTGGCATCGAAGTAATTGTACTGCTGCAATGCCTTAAACGCTTTATCTATGGTACCGGCATTTACTGCATTCGGTAACAAAAACAAGCCGAAAATAAGGATGAGTCGTTGTTTAATGAACATCATAGTGACAAAGATATCGTTCTGAATGCCTTCCTTTTCTCAAATTGTAAAAAGTTATGAGAAAAAGTAACGTGAAGTGGCAAAAAAAATCCCGTCAGCTTTTGGCGAACGGGATTTATTATAAAAAGGTTGTAATTACTTTTTGTACTTCGCGTAACGAGTGTTGAATTTGTCGATACGACCAGCTGTATCCACCAATGTGTTTACACCTGTATAGAAAGGATGAGATTTGTGAGAAATATCCAATTTAATTAATGGATACTCATTTCCATCTTCCCATTTTACCATTTCAGAAGAATTTGCTGAAGAATGACACAAGAACGAATATTCGTTTGTCATATCTTTAAACACTACTAATTTATAATCTTCTGGGTGAATACCTGCTTTCATATTGCGTTTTATCTTTATATTCTTACTTCAAAAATCGGTTTGCAAAGATAAGCAAACTTTTTAATTACCAACCAAGAGTCTATTTAAATTTGTTCCAATTTCATTCTTGCCCATCATTTTGGAAGTCATTTCGTTCGATAAACTCGAATTACAGCCTCAGTTCGAGCCATTCTCGTCTTCAAAAGTATGATTTTTCTTTCAACGGAGACGCAGGCTATGGCTCCAAATCGGCCTAATAACTCCTTTAAATACTTGGCAAATTTAATTCATCCAACAATTTTAAACAGCCTCAAAAAATAAACCAATCACTCTTTCGTTATTTTTGTAATGATGAAATATACCGTTTCCATAGTTGCGACTCTCTTGCTTTTAACAGCAAGCCTCACTACTCAATCATGCAAAAAGAAGAATTTCGCTTCAAAAGGCAATCTCGAATTTTCGGCCGACACAGTAGTGTTTGATACTGTTTTCACAACGATAGGATCTACGACACAACACTTTAAGGTCTACAATCGCGATAATAAAACCCTTACAATTGACGAAATTGAACTCGTTGGAGGATCTTCTTCTCCCTTTCGATTGAACTTCGACGGACTGCAAGGCCTTTCTTTTTCTAACATCGAAATCGAAAAAGACGACAGTCTTTATTGTTTTGTGGAAGTAACTTTAAATGTAAACGGGGGCATTCTCCCGATGATTGTTGAAGATTCCATTCGTTTTAGAACCAACGGAAAAGACCAATATGTGAAATTAGCAGTTTGGGGACAAGATGCCTATTTTCATTACAACGATATCAACCCCACCGGAACTTGGCCGAACGATAAGCCACATGTTATTTATGGTGTTTCAAGGGTTTTAAACGGTTCTACGTTGACCATTCCATCAGGAACGGACGTTTTCCTTCATAAATTGAGTGCATTGTATATAAATCGAAGTACGCTAATTGTTAACGGAACAGCAGCAAACAAAGTCACCTTTCAAGGCGATCGTTTGGAAGCAGATTACGCCAATGTTGCCGGACAATACTATGGCATTTACCTCGATAGCGCAGATAATTGCTTGATCAACCATGCTCAAATCAAAAATGGTATCACAGGCATACATGTAGAATCGAAATTGGGCGGTTCCACCGATACAACACTCACGCTTAAAAACACCGAAATCTGGAACAATGCCAGTTACGGTATGCTCTTATTCGACAATCCGAAAATAGTAGCCGAAAATGTACTGATCCATAGTAATGCCGTTCATGCTATGATTGTATTACAAGGCGCTGATATGAAATTCACCCATTGTGATCTCTTGGGATATGGCGGTGGCGACGGTTCCTACCCGGCTATCGGAATGCGCAATTATTACACAACAGGCGGTATTACAACATTAACTGATATTTCCGGCGAATTCAACAACTGTGTCATTTATGGCGGTGGCGATGAAGAAGTGGTGATGGATACAATTGATCAGGGCGGAGTCAACATCAGTTTCATCTACCGAAATTGCGATATCCGTCTGCCATCTAGCTCCAACCCGATGTTTAACGCTTGTTTGTTTAACCAAAGTCCGGCGTTTAAAGATACCGGAGGAGATGATTTTACGTTTTGGAGCACTTCCGCTTTGAGAGACGCTGGCAATCCTTCCTTTTCATTATTGAAAGATCTTCTTGACATTGATAGAGTAGATGGAAGTCCCGATATCGGGGTTTACGAATATCAATAACAGCATTCCGTTCGTTTCTCTTTTCGGTTTGAAGGCTTTTTTGTAGTATTGTGTATTCTCCAATACGCGAACTATGTTAAAACGTCTCTACTTATTAGCTTTCTTAGTATTTCTTACAATTAACGCCAACGCACAATTTTACCTCAACGAAGGCAGTAATCGCAATTACACTACCCTCGAAGACGAAGATGGAGATCATCCGGATTGGATTGAAATTTACAACCCAACGGCAGATACGCTTACGTTATTGAACTATTCTATTTCTGATAATGCCGCGAATCCCTTGAAATGGATTTTCCCAAGTGTTTCCTTACTTCCCGGAGAATACAAAACCGTTTTTTGCAGCGGAAAAGACCGTAAACCCATTAGCGGCTTCATGAATGTTCTCACCGCAACGGGCTATACACCAACTCCCGGTTGGAATACACATACCTTCTCTACTCCATTTTACTGGGATGGCGTTTCGAATATCCTCATCAATACCTGTTCTTACAAAGACGACGGTTATACTTTGAATTCCGTTTTTAACCAAACGGCTACGTCATTTCCATCAACCGTATTCGCATTCCAAGACAACAGCGATGCAGCTTGCGGATTCAGTATGGGGAATGCCGTGAATCAGCGACCAAACTTGCAAATCAATGGTCAAACCATTGGCACAGGCGTCATCCAAAACTCCACTACAGATTATCCTGCTCCTTACGGAAACTGGTATTGGGGTGCCAAACACCAAATGCTTATCAGAGCGTCGGAACTGATTGCTGCCGGAGTTACAGCTGGCGATATTAGCAGTTTGGCTTTTGATGTTGTTTCTACTGATCCTTCATTGGTTTACACCTATATTGAATTTGATATGATGATGGTGCCCTACGATGCCGTTTCAAGTTCATTTGAAAGCGTAAACATCAACAATTTCTTACACACCAATTTTTCACTTTCAACTTCGGGGGAAACGGTTCACCTATACAATCCTGCTCAAACGGAAATCAGTAGTTTGTTTGTTAATTGCCAAAATCTAGACAATAGTCGCGGTTTATTACCCGATGCTTCATCCACTCCATTTTTGTTCGACACTCCTACTCCTGGCGCTACCAACAACGCCTCCACACCTTATTCGTATTATTTGGTGGCTCCTGCTTTCTCAGAACAATCCGGAATTTTCGCTACATCAGTCAATGTTACGATCACCAATCCGAACGGAGCTGGAAGTAGTGTCTATTATACATTAGATGGCAGTGAACCCACAACTGCCTCAACACTTTATAATGGTACGCCGATTCCTGTTTTTTATTCCAGTGTACTCAAAGCGCGGGCATTCGCTAACGGTTTTTTACCGAGTAGCATTACCGTAGCTTCATTTCTGTTGGGAATCGATCACGTGACACCTGTTATTTCATTGGTGACCGATAACGCTAACTTATACGGTCCGGACGGTATTTTTGATCATTGGGATCAAGACTGGCAAAAAGATGCTTACATTGATTATTTCAGTGAAGACAATCAATTGATCTTCTCGCAAAACACCGGTTTACAAATCGATGGCGGGGCCGGAGGAAGTCGTTCTCAACCACAACATTCCATGCGTGTTGAATTGGCAAACGGAACATTGGGTGAAGGTGCAGTGAATTACCCACTCATTCCGAACAGATCCGAGCGCACGAAGTTCAGCGATTTTTATTTGCGTAACGGTAGCAATACCTACTTAGATTATCCATACAAAGATGCTTTTCAGACCGAAGCCATGTGTGCTGAAACCAACACCTATTATTCGGCTTGGCGACCTGTAACGGTTTATATCAACGGTGGTTATTTCGGTTTGTATGAACTACGTGAAAAATTCAACCCCGAATACTTCGATGTCTTGGATAATGCTGATTCCGATTCAACGGACATTCTCTCACTGAGTTATTGGTATGGAAGTGTGTTACGTTCGGTAAAAGGTGCTCCTGTCGACACGTTCTACACCAATTACGATGCTTTTGATGCATTAAATCCTGCTTCACCGACTTATTGGGACGATGCCGATCGTTATTTCGATTTAACTTATTACAGCGATTATATCATCAGTGAATCGTGGATGGCAAACGTAGATTGGCCACAAAACAACATCAAGATTTACCGTTCTAACACAACCGATTTCCGTTACCGTTTTTGCTCCATCGATTTGGAATCGGGCTTACCGCCTTTAGGTTGGAATGATAGTTATTACGATCATATTAGCTATTTGCTCAATCAAAGTAGTGGCAATCCGTTTATCAATGTTTGGTTGCAAAGCATTCAAAACAACAGATTCCATGATTACTTTATCAATCGTTTTGCTGATTTGATGAACACCTCTTATCTGCCGGAGCGTTTGGTCAATGTCGAAAACAGTTTCTTCGATCAAACGGTGGTGGAGATGCAAAACGAATATTCACGTTGGGGCGATCCGGGAAATATTCCACAACAAATGACCGATTACTATAATCGTCACCTGGTTATGCAAGACCAATTTGAGTTGCGCACAGACAAAGTTCGCGATCATATCGAATACAATTTCAACCTTCCCAATCAAGTAGATTTAGTGTTGGATGTTCACCCGGCAGGTGCAGGAAAAATCCACATAAGCACCATCGAACCGACTGATTATCCTTGGAGTGGGGTTTACTTCAATGGCGTTCCGATTAAAATTGAGGCGATTGCCAACAACAATTACCTTTTCTCAAATTGGGGAAATAACGGTTTGATTGCCAATCAGCTCAATGCTGTGTTCTTAGATACGTTGGATGTCAACGCCATTCAGTTTGATGCCTATTTTGTGCAGGACGTTACAGAAGTGATGGAGGAAAATGAGGTTTCGTTATTCTCTCTTTATCCGAATCCAGCCAAACAAACGGCTTATCTGTTAGCAAAAGAAGGTGATCATGCAAACCAACGTTACCAATTGATTGATCTTACTGGACGTGTCTTGGAAACAAAATCGCTCAACAAAAACGGTAATGAAACAGCAATCGATTTACACAATTATCCTTCGGCTGTTTATGTGGTTCGTATTTTGGATGGTGATCAGGTAATGGAACAATTGCGATTGGTGAAGTCTAATTAATTCAATGAAAATTGATTGCTTCAGGCAATTGAGCTTTACTTCTTTACACTGGGAAATACTATGGTGAATGCAGTCAATCTCAGCATTTATAAGGGCATAAGTGTTTCTAAACATGCCTGAGGCAGTTTCGCGGTTAAGAAACGGATAATTTCAAAGCCGAATTTTGGCTGATGAAATGAATAAGGTACTATCGGTTTGAAGTGATAGACCAAGTGTTTTTCATTTGACGTCTCTTGTTTATTATTGCAATCGTCACATCATTATCATACATCAACTAATCTGTGATTGGAAAAGGCTAACTAAGCTAAAAATTGAGGATCGACTTTACGGCTTCACTTTATTCATGCGGTCATAAGAGTTTCTAACGGTTAGAAACGGCTACGATCATTGACTAAAAACGCGGTGTTTTTTGTAGTCAGAAACCTTCGCGAAAAAGACTGTTGAAATCAGTTTTACAATCGTTAAGGCAGGTACTGTTTTTGATAAAACCCTTTATCCATGAGTCTATAAGTGTTTTTAACGGTTAGAAACGGTTATGGAAATATTCCGAAATTCCGAGTGAAATACACTACAAATAACTAGTTAGGCCAATCGACTTTTCATGATACTGAATTCATAATGATGTTCCGATTATGATAAACAACCGAAATACGGAATTATCAGTGTTTACAAGGCTATAAGTGTTTTTAACGGTTAGAAACGGATAATTTCAAAGTCGAAATTAGAACCTAACACTATCTGGATTCCTAGACAAAACAGGATAATTTCACGACAAAAAGCCCAGAAGATACAGCACAAAAAAAATCCATTGTCCACCTAAGGCGAACAATGGATCCCATAAAGATTATGATGATTGCTTACGCGTTTGCAGTCATATTGTCCAACACATCCATTACCCCTTTTACGGCAACAGCTGATTCTTCCAACAATTTGCGCTCGTCAGCATTCAAATCCAATTCAATGATTTTTTCGATTCCGTTTTTACCAAGAATTACAGGAACTCCTAAGTAAATATCGTTCATTCCGTATTCGCCTTGCAACCAAGCACAAACTGGGAACACACGACGTTGGTCACGTACAATTGCTTCAACCATTTGCGCTGCAGCAGCTCCTGGAGCATACCATGCAGATGTTCCTAGCAATTTCACGATTTCACCACCACCGAATTTCGTGCGCTCGATGATTTCGTTTAACTTCTCTTCACTGATCATTTCTGTTACAGGAATTCCTCCAACAGTTGTGTAACGAGGAAGCGGAACCATTGTGTCTCCGTGTCCACCCATCAATACCGCTTGGATATCTTTCGGAGAAACGTTCAACTCTTCAGCAAGGAAAGCACGGTAACGAGCAGTATCCAAAATACCGGCCATACCGAATACTTTCTTAGGATCTGTTTTAGCATTCAAATAAGCACAGTAGGTCATTACATCCAACGGATTGGAAACAACGATAATTACTGCATTCGGTGAATACTTAATAACGTTTTCAGTAACTGTTTTTACGATACCGGCGTTTGTAGCGATCAAATCATCACGCGACATTCCCGGTTTACGCGGAAGACCAGAAGTAATTACTACTACATCCGAATCAGCAGTCTTAGAATAATCATTCGTAGAACCTACAGTACGCGAGTCATATAGGTTGATCGGAGAAGTCTGCCAAATGTCTAAGGCTTTTCCTTCAGCGAACCCTTCTTTGATGTCCAACAATACTATTTCATTGGCAATTTCTCTATGGGCTAATACGTCAGCGCATGTTGCTCCTACGTTTCCGGCTCCAACTACAGTTACTTTCATTGTTTTTTGTTTAATTGAAATTCCATTCTAATTTGCGACGCGAAAATAACAATAAATGTTCGGAGCTAGGCGCTAAACTGTTCATAATTCACGTTATTTGTGAATAGATTTTTTAAAGTAGGCAACCATTGAAAGAGGTTCCCGTTTATCAAATAATACAACTGTGAAACAAAATTGGAATGTGGAAGAACTAATTGAGCTGTGCAAAAAGTCCGACAGACGGGCGCAGGAGCAGTTATTCCGCCACTTCTATGGAAAAATGTTGGCCGTTTGCATGCGCTACATTCAAGATAGAGATTCCGCGCAAGAGGTTTTACAAGAAGGTTTTATTAAGGTCTTTGATAATATTAAAGGGTACGACAGTAAAGGATCGTTTGAAGGTTGGGTTCGACGGATCATGGCAAATTGCGCCATCGATGCTATTCGAAAAGTTCGCAAGGACACACACCTTTCCGATAACGTGAACGACTTCAAGTACATTCCCGATGAAGATGAGGGGGAAGATTGGGACATTACAACGCTAAAAGCCGAGGTCGCCATGGAAGCCATCCAAAATCTTTCGCCGGCTTACCGAACGGTGTTTAATCTCTATGTGATGGAGGATTACACGCACAAGGAAATAGCTGAAGCGTTGGGAATTAGTGAAGGAACATCCAAGTCAAACCTCGCAAAGGCTAAAATGAACCTGCAGAATTATTTGAAACAAAAATTTATACATATCGCGTCATGAAAGAAAACCTTGAACGCATTATTAAGCAACAATTAGAGAATTACGAGCTTCCGTATGACAGCGGAGCGTGGGAACAATTCTCTAAGCGCTTAGACGGAACTCCTTCTACTCCATTCTACCGTAAATGGTGGTTTGCCGCTTCGATCGGTACGGTATTGGTAAGTTCTGCCACTTATTTTGCTTTAACTTCAACCGAATCTACCGACAATCAAGTAGCTCCTAAAACAGAACAGATTGTTTCAAATAATGAATCGAATCAATCTGCAGGTACTGCGGTTAGCGGAAATCAGAATGGACAATCTTCTGTTAAAGCAATCACAACAAACACAACTGAAGGATCCGAAAATACACAAACGTATACACCGAATGTAGTTTCTGATGAACCGGAACGAATTCCATTTATTGCTCCAGATATTGTCAAAATCCCTGAGGTTTTACCTGTTGACCCAAATCCGCAACACACACGTTTCGTGAAATTGACGTTACCTACTGCAGTTTGCCTCAACGAAACGTTTACAATTGAAAATCCAAACGACCAAGTTGTGACTGTTACTTATCCTAACGGACGCACAAAATTGATCCAACCGAAACAATCGGCGGAAATTAAGTCGTCAAAATCAGGTGCAATTCAGGTAGAAACAGGTCGTTCAACCGAATCGATTACGGTTAATGAAGCAACAGCGCAATTGTACATAGATGTAGATGCTTCATTGTTGTATGAAAACGGTATTCCAACACTTAAATTCGATGTGTCCGGAACAGATCAATCCGTTTCATGGGAATCGAATGTTTCAGCAACTTCAAGTGATAAAAACCACTTAGTTGTTCATCCGTATACCGAACGCGAAGTAAAGGTCACAGCAAATTCGACAGACGCGAACGGTTGTGCGGTTACTGAAAACAAAACGGTTACACTCAACGAAGTTTACAATCTAATGGCTCCTACTGGATTTAATCCTTCCGGCGGCGATTCACGTACCAATCAATTTATTCCGTTTGCTCTGACCATGCGCGACACACCGTTTGAAATGGTGATCATGGATCCGAACAACATGACAGTACTTTATAAAACTTCCGATGCTTCTCAAGGCTGGAACGGTATTGACTCACGTACAGGTCAATTGGTTCCAACCGGATCAACTTGGTTATGGAAAGTGGTGATGAAAAAACCGCTTTTGGGTGAGCCTAGTGAATACAAAGGGTTGATCACTAGCAGAGGAAAATAATTTTTACTTCACCAACTAATAAATGGATAAAGGGAAAGGAAACTTTCCCTTTTCTTTTGAAATGAAAGTTGGAATTGCTTTGCTTTTTCCGATTCAGGAAACAACAAACGATGCTCTTCCATTTTACGTAAAGCTTCCATCTCTTCCATAATTGAAATTGTTTCCGCATTGAAATACCAGTGCCGGAATAACTTCCATACCTCATCTACTGCCAATTGATTCGGGTGAACGCCATCCGGTTCAAAATAACGGTAATCGCGGAGAATATCATTGATCAATTCGTAAGCTGGGAAATACGCTACCTGAAAATCGTTTTGCAATTGCTGCACCAACTCAAACAACCGCGCTTTAGATCGATTGTTTTCAACCCAACCATCGCGCGAATAACGCACTGGGCTTACTGTAAATACCACCTTTAAGTTCGGATAATGTTGTTTCAAATGACCCAACGTTTGTTGCCAAACAGCAGTCATTTCAGCAACTTCGGTCAATTCCTTTTCAAACAAAGCTCCTGGTTGTTTATGACAATTTGCCACCAACCGACCTGTCGATTTTAGCCGATACCCGTGTGCCGAACCAAGTGTAATGATTAAGTATTCACTGCGTTCGATCGCTTGTTTAAATTCGCTTCGGATCGTTGCAATTTTAGCAGTAAGTTCTTGTTCCGACATAGCGTACACCTCACTTCCGGCGTCCCATGAAAGCCAAACATCATCGGCACAAAGTAATCGTTCCGGAGAAGAAATAAGACTTTCGTTTATAAATTGAGCCAACGCAATCGGATGAAAAACAACCCCAAATGGATTGGAAACAGACCGAAATCCTGCACGTTTCAATCGCCCATTCAAATGGGTTGAAAAACAAGAACCAAGCAAGATGATTTCCTGCTTGTGAGCCACAGTCAACCCATTAATTGGGCGCGCTAGGTGTTGTGTTGTTTCCATCCAATAATTCAAGTGTAAAATCCAATAATTCCGACCATCCTTGCCACTTTCCTGAATTACCAATGGTTTCGTTGTGCCAAATAAAACAAAAAACGCCACCGTAAGTCTTTACCTCCGTCAGCAATTGCTCAACTATCGGTTTACTTTCGTCCACCGAATAATGCAGGTATTCATTGAATGTGCCGTCCATATAAGCAAACGGAATGAGCTTAAAATCAGTAGCTAAGTTGGCTTCCAAATCGAAGAAATAAACCGGATGTGCCGTTCCTAATCGGAAGCCGGGTTGATCGGCAAACCCCATCGAATAGTCTTTTTTGAATCCTTCGTTGATCAAACGCCGGTATGTTTGCGGAAGTTTTACCTTCAGAAAGTGTTGCCTACTTTCGGTCACGTTCTTCGCTAAAATCTGAGCTATACGTTGTTTTTCTTCTAACAATCGTTTGTCTGATACATTGCTGGCATAACTTGGGTGAAGTCCAACTCGAGCCACCATTCCTATCGTACGAATTAGTCGTTGATGCCGCGAATCTCTCCATGTAATATTTCGGTCAAATTCGCCGATGTCTCCCAATAACCAAAAAACACGTGTTTGGTCAAATCGTTGGGCACATTGTTGAATCCGATCAAACGTATCGTAAGGATCGGGAGTTTGGCCCGAAAGTACTAGTTTACGGAGATTTGCCCGCTCCTTATTTCCCTTTAATGTATCTTTTGCTACTGAAAACCATTTCCGAAATCCGTCTTTCCACTTGTAAGCAAAAGTATTATCGATATCGAACGTAGGAATAGCCGTTAGCGTCTTTCCGGACTCAAATTCAGCCAATTTACTAGGTAAATAGTTGACTACAATGGCTTTTACCCAATGTTCCACAATTTGCTTTTTCAACCAATCGAATTGAAACAATAGGCTTTCAGAAGCCTGAAAACGATCATGTTTATCGCGCTTGGGATTGGTATATTCTTCGTAGCGACTAATCACATAAAAAATAGCCGCAAACGGATCCGTTTTCCCGTCAATTGATAAACATTCGACTCCTTTCCACTCACTTTTGGAGAGCGTTAAGTGCGTGTCGATCACTTCTTCAAAAAGCAACGAGCCAGGAATGAGTATCGGAACTTCATCAAACGGATAATCCGAATAACTAAATTTCGGTTCTGTGGCAGCAATAAATAACGATAAATCGTTGGTGAGTGTGTAGTGCAGACCGTGTTGTTTGAATACAAAATCAAAGGTGTATTGCAAACGCTCGGTGACCTGATCTACAAAAACTATCATTGAAACAATTCTTCGGAAATAGTGGTGCAAATAAATTCAGATGCTTTGCCATCTCCGAATATTTCGGGAAAAGCTTCAGGAGGATGTTGCAAGAATCGATTCGCAGCTTCAATGAGTTTTGTTTCATCGGCGCCGGTTAAAACTGCCGCACCTGTTTCGATCAATTCTACCCACTCGGTTTCTTCCCGCAAAACGATACATGGCTTACGGAAAAAATAAGCTTCTTTCTGCACACCGCCACTATCAGTGACCACTAGCGAAGCTTGTTGTTCCAGTGCAATCATATCCAAAAATCCCACAGGATCAATTAAATGAATGCCTGGGGCAGCAGAAAGTTGTTCCAGAAAATCATGATCTGCAGTTTGCTCAAGATACTTGCGTGTTCGCGGATGAAGCGGCAAAACCATATCCAATTGATGCGTTTGAGCAATCGTTAACAATCCTCTGAAAATAGCTTGTAAACGCAACGGATCATCTGTGTTTGTATTGCGGTGAACAGTTGCCAGTATAAACGGTTTTCCTTTACATCCAAGTTCAGCTAAAAGCGTTGATTGTTGCTCTGCCAATGTAGAGAAGTGTAAACTGTTATCGTGCATGATATCACCACAATGATAGGTTTTAGGATGATCAATCGTGGCTTTACCGTCTAAACTCAAAGAAAAACCTTCGCGTTGCAAGTTCGTTATTCCTTGTTTTGTAGGTGAAAACAATAAAGTGGAAACATGATCCGTCATGATCCGATTGATCTCTTCGGGCATAGCTTTGTTGAAACTACGTAAACCGGCTTCAATGTGGATAACCGGAATCCCGATTTTGGAGGCTGCCAATGAGCCGGCCAACGTTGAATTTGTATCGCCATAAACAATTACGGCATCAGGGGAATGCTTGATCATCAGATGTTCCAAATCACGCATCATCGCTCCGGTTTGATCACCATGCGAACTACTACCGATACTGAGCTGAGCAAACGGTTTCGGAATCCCTAATTCTTCAAAAAAAACAGCTGACATATTTTCATCGTAATGCTGACCGGTATGCACGATCAACTCTTCGATTTCATTCGCGTAAAGTTTATTCAAAGCCCTGCTAATAGCCGCAGCTTTAATGATTTGAGGACGAGCACCTATGATCGTCATTATTTTTTTCATCGCAATAATCCGTTATCTGAGAAGCTAAAGTAACCATTATCGGTAATAATGAGATGATCCATTACCGGCATTTCAATGAGTTTGCCAAATTGCACGATTCTACGTGTTAGTTCATGATCGCTGTTACTTGGTCTGTTATTCCCACTTGGATGATTGTGCGTGAGCATAATACCGGATGCGCCCATGTCTATGGCTATCTTGAAAATGATTTTCGGATCAACATAAGTACCGGCTAAGCCTCCTTTTGAAATTTGACGAATTCCCAATAATCCGTTGGAACGATTAAGTAAAATAATATGGAATTCTTCATGGTCTAAATCGGAATAATAGGATTTAATCAGGTTATAGCCGTCTGCAGATGAAGCAACCAATTGTTTTTTTGTTGCTTGTTGCTCTTTTCTTCTTCTACCCAATTCAAGGGCTGCCATGAGTTTGACCGCTTTTGTAGGACCTATTCCTTTCACCGAACACATTTGCGGTAAACGCAACTTTCCCAACTCGTAGAGATCGCCATTACATAATTGAAGTAAACTACGACCAAGGTCAACAGCAGTGTTATTCCCTGAACCTGTTCCAATTAATATGGCCAATAATTCTGCATCTGATAGAGCATTTTTTCCTTTTGATAACATCTTTTCTCGAGGGCGATCTTCTGCGGCCCAACTGGTTATTGCGACTGAATCTTTCAACATATTTTTACTTTTCCAATATTAAGATACTAAAAAAGTTCAGGTCTTTCACCACTATCAACTACTTTTTCACTCAAAAAAAAACGTACTTTTCACCTTTCATTTTAGGTTGCTCAACCATTGAGTGTTCCTGCTCTAATTCTTGATTCTTTAGATGGATTCTTTAACACAAATCGTATTAGGAGCCGCTGTTGGCGAAGCAGTTGGCGGTAGAAAAATGGGAGCAAAAGCAGCATTGTGGGGAGCGATTGGCGGAACAATTCCTGACTTAGATGTGTTCTTAAGATCTTTCTACCATCCGTTTGATGCTGCCTTGGTTCATCGTGGTTTTTCGCATTCATTGTTGTTTGCTTTGCTCGCAGGGCCATTACTTGGCTGGTTGTTTACCAAATTGTACAAACAGCGCTACGAACGAAAAACATGGATTTTGTTGTGGACTCTAGCTATCATTACCCATCCGATGTTGGATATCTTTACCAATTACGGAACACAATTTCTATGGCCATTCGATCCGCGAATCACGTTCAATACGGTTTCTATCATTGACCCGCTTTACACGCTGCCATTCATGATTTTATTAATAATAGCTTTGTTTACCAAGCGCACCAATCCCAAACGTTCCAAATGGAATTGGGCTGGAATTATTTGGTCGAGTGGATACTTGCTTTGGGGTGTTATAGTAAAACTTGTAATCTTAAGCCAAGCCACCGGCTATTTTCAGGAAGGAAATCATCAGGTCAAAAACGCCATGGTAACCCCCATGCCCCTCACCTCTTTTTATTGGCAAATGATAAGTGAAGATTCAGACAATTATTATGTTGGTTACAAGTCTCTTTTTGCGGAATTCAATCCGGATGAAATTCAAACAATCCCCAAAAACCATGCGTTATTTAAACAACTGAAGTGGAAAGATAAAGATCGCAACGCACAATTACTTTATATTACCAACGGTTATTGTGCATTGGAACAAAGTAAAGACACCATTCGTTGTTATGACCTGCGTTTTGGAACCTTGAAACAAATCACCGCCGGAGCATTAAACCAACCTTTGATGGGTTATGGAATGATTGTTGACAGGCAGGTTGTGCAAAAGTCTTTTAGGTTATCACCCGGAGATGCCTTTAAAGCCATTAATTTTGGGAATTATATAGATAAAGTATTTGGAAAATGAAACAACTCATCGCGATAACAACCGGAGCAGCTTTATTGTTGCTAGCATGCGGTCAAAGTGCAGAACCTAAAAAACCGACTCCCGAACGCACTATTCCGAAGTTACCGAAAATAGAAACTTCGTATCAATTGACCGATTACTTGTCTGAAAATGAGCAATTGAACAAAGACGTTGATTCCATTTTTGCATCCTTGGATGACACTGCCATTGTGGCACAACTTATTATGCCTGCTGTGGGTGAATATGGTCAAACATTGTCTACGATTAAGAAACACATCAGTAAACGTCAAATTGGTGGTGTATTGATGCTTAATGGAACAAAAGCAGAGTTTACAAAATGGATCACTGATTTTAACACGATGAACGTGTTGTTGGGAAATTCTTGTACAGTGCAGATGCCGAACCGAGTTTGGTCAATCGCAAGATCAAAGGATCACATCCGGTTAAAAAAGCCAATGAAATGAAAACGGTTGAAGAAGTAAGTGCTTATGCCGATACGATTTCGTTTGATTTGAAAGATATTGGTATTAACTACAACTTTTCACCGGTGGTGGATATGTCGCCAAACAAAACAGTTGGTTTCAGAAGTTTTGGAGCTGTTCCGGCAAACATCATCCCTTGGTCGAATGCTTTTATTTTGGCAACGCAAAAACAAGGAATCATTGCAACTGCCAAACATTTCCCTGGTCATGGACTCGTTTCCGGCGACACGCACAAATCACTTCAGGTTATCGACGGTGAGTTAAAAGAAATCGGCAACTACCCGAAACTGATTGCTGACGGCGTTTTGTCGATCATGATTGGTCACTTGGCTGTTGCCAACAATCCGAAATACAACACAAACGGAATGCCTTCAACAGCTTCGAAAGTGATTGTAACCGATTTGCTGCGCACAGAAATGGGCTTTAAAGGATTGATTGTTACCGACGCCATGAATATGGGAGGTGTAACCGCAATTCCGGGATGCAACGTAAAAGCAATTGAAGCAGGTTGTGATATTGTACTGATGCCATTAGATGCGGCAAAAGCACACAGTGATATCTTGAAAAAATACCGCGCGGATAAAGTATTCAAAGCACAAGTAGACGCTTCCGCAAAACGTATCATTCGCATGAAATTGTGTGTTGGAGCGATTAAATAACGGACACTTGTGGTATAAACGTATCGGGTAAACGATACCAATCACACATTCTTACAAGACATATTGAAAAAGGCTCGGAGTGATTTCCGAGCCTTTTCAGTTTATAAATTCTTCGTGTATTTTTAATGCAACGATCTTAACCAATAATAGAATTTCTCGTTGGATGGAGTCATGGTTTCAAAACGGAAACTTGGTCGTTCGTAAGTGGTCATTCTGGCTTGTAAATTCAATACGATTTCCTCTCTGGCCACAATCAATTCGATGTACTCACCCGAAACCAAACTCGAAATAAAATTATCAAACGTACTTTGATCAACGCGAATTCCGTTACATGCAATCAACTCATCTCCAACGCTTATTCCGGCCTCTTCGGCTGTAGATCCGGCACGAATCGATTTCACAATGGTTTTGCCCCCTTCTTGTGCTACAGAAGCTCCAAACGAAGCCGCCGGTTTTCCTGTGTAAATCACATTCACTGCCACTTTACTGAAAACCGATTTGAAGTCAGGGATTTTTGTTCCGTAAACATAGTCGTTGAAAAACGCATCCATGTCTTGTCCCATAAACGTTTCTAATGCTTGCTGAAATTCAACTTCCGTAAATCCACGTTTTTTCTTCACATAGTATTCATCGTATAGGTAACGCATAAAATGATCGAGGCATTTTTGAGCTTCAAACTTATCAATGATCATTGCATCTAGCAATGAAGCTAGCATCGCTCCACGCGAATAATAGGTCATGGTGGTGTTTCCACTGTTTTCATTCGGGCGGTAAGCCTTGATCCAAGCATCAAAACTGGCATGAGCTACCGATTGAACGCGAGCTCCGGTTGAACCTTCAACATAGTTGATTGTGCCTTGCAATTTGCGTAAGTAATCTTCTTTTGAATAATATCCTGCTCTCACCATCAATAATTCATCGTAGTAAGAAGTAAAGCCTTCCATTACCCACAAAAGTGTTGTGTAATTTTCTTCGTCGTAATTAAACGGCCCCAATTCTATTGGTCGAATACGTTTTACATTCCACAAGTGAAAATACTCGTGAGCTACCAGCGATAAGAAGTTGTTGTATTCAGCCGGTGCATAGGTCCATCGATTCACGCTCAACACACATGCATTGGAATGCTCCAAACCACCTTGTCCGTTGATGACATTGTGAATGATAAAAGTGTATTCTTTGCACGGATTTTGTCCGAATACATCTGTTGCAGCAGCCGTGATTCGCTCCATATCTATCTTCAACTGCTCCATATCATAATTGGCCAAACCATATAAAGCAACTTGGTGGTGTGTGCCTCCAGATTGGAAATAAAACAACTCATGATTACCGATTTCGAGTGGTGAATCAACCAATTCATCGTAGTTGGCAAAAGTAAATCGCTCATTCGTGCCATCGCCTTGAACACTTTCAGCTGATTTAGTCAACGGAGTTGTGATCGTTTTGAACGAACTGTAAGGATATACATCCAGCGTTCCCGAAAGTTGCTGAAAACCTTCTACAAAGAAGAAAACACTACTTCCCGAAACAAAACCATGCGAAAGATCTAGAAAACTGGTACGTACTGATAATTCAAACGCGTAAACATCGTAGTTTACTTTCACCAATTTCGATTTTCCTTTGGCAATTTTCCATTCGTTTTTTGCCGTTTTGGTTACCTTCAATTCTTTGTTGTTCTCATCAACGGCTTTCACTGTATTGACGTGACGCGAAAATTCACGAACCAAATAAGAACCAGGAGCCCAAACCGGCATTTTTACTGTTACTTCAGAAGCTTTAAAGTCACGTAATTCCATTTCAACCTCGAAGTAATGATTTTGAGGTTTCGGCATTTTAAGTGCATACTTGATCGATTGTGCAAAAGACAAGGTTGGTATGAAGCATGCTAGAAAGATTATCAATCTCATTTCCACTATTTTGTTCAAATATACACTCTTTCATGTCAACTAATACCATGGTGAGTATATTTTAAAATGCTGTATTAACACAGTCTTCACAAGGAGTTCAAGCTGAAACAACACGAGGTGTACACCTTTGCACTGTATTATTTGTACGGATGAAACGATTGTTTTTAGGGGTTTTTGGTGGATTTTGTGTGGTTTTGGTTTTTATAGGGGTAATTAATTTTTACCACATAGATGCTATATATACCATGCAGCGCGAAGTGGCGAAATCCGACCACTTGGCTCAGGTCTTGCAACAACACAAAGAACAATTCAGATCATTTGCGCAACATCATCCTCAATTTGATTATGTAGCTACTGATCTCGAGCACCAATTGGCCTTGAACAAACGTTTTTGGACCAAGACCTTAAAAGAATCGATGACCAATAATGCTTCACTGCGCGCGAATGATCTTTCCGCTTTTAATGAAGGTGTAGACGTTTCATCTTTTAGCCAATTATTAAAATTAGAACAACAATTACTGCAAAAGGTCAGTCGAATAGGATTTAAAGACGAAGGATTAATAGGTGAAATGCGTGATCTGGCTCACCAAATGGAAAACGATTTCCCTCAGTATAACGAACAATTACTGAGCTTGAGACGGCATGAAAAAGACTTCTTAATGCGGGTAGACCCTACCTACTCCGATCGATTCAAGGAAGAAATGATGCTTTGGAAAAAACACACTCACTTGCCCGATGCGTTGGATCACTATGCCGTTTACTTCGATAGTTTATCAACCGATTACCTGAAATTGCTCCATCCCGGCAAAAGCGGATTTTACAATCATTGGCTGGATCATTTTGAAGCACTGCAAGATAGTGTACGGAAACAACGATCGGGTTTACTAAAAGCAAGTCTCAATGCATCTTCTAATGCTGAAAACACGATCTTATTGTTGAATGGATTGATGGTGTGTTTCGCTATTGGTTGCACAATATTTTTTACGCGCAAATTTTCGCGACAAGTGAAAAATTTACAGCGAACCATGGCCAACTACATTGCCACGAATTATCAATTTCACCAAGATACATTACTTCGCATTCCACGCAATGATTTCGGAAAGATCACCTTGCACTTCTTGAAATTGACCCGCAAAATTCGATCGGATATGCAATTGCTGGAAGATCGTGTGGAACGGAGAACCAAATCACTTCAATTCAAAAATCACCAACTTGAGTTACAGCATTTGGAAATGATGGAAAGTTTGCGTTATGCGCAGGATTTACAACAAAGTCTGCTTGTTTCTCGGGCTAAATTACTGCGCTCTTTTCAGGAAGCCTGGATTTATTACAAACCCAAAAACATGGTTGGTGGCGACTTTTACTGGATGAAAGAAGTCAATGAAAATGAAGAGAACATTCTTTATTTTGCGTTAGCCGATTGCACCGGACATGGGGTTCCGGGAGCGTTATTGAGCGTTATGGGAATGAATGCATTGGATGAATTGATCGGTTCGGGAATTCGTGAACCTGCGTTATTGCTCGATGCTTTGCGTTCATTGGTAAGCCGACGTTTGAATACACAAGAAGACAAACGTTACGATGGAATGGATTTGGCACTCTTTGCTTGGAATCGCAGACAAAACACGATTACGTTTGCAGGAGCACAACTACCACTTTGGATCATTCGAGAAGGAGAATTGGTAGAAGTGGTTGGTCAGCGTATGCCGATCGGTTACACCTATTTTGAAGTCAGTTCGTTTGAACAATACGAAATTCAACTTTATTCAAAAGATCGGTTGTTTTTATTCTCCGACGGGATGGTAGATCAATTCGGAGGTATAAAATCGAAGAAAATGGGACGGAAATTCCTACGCGAATGGTTTATTAAAAATGCCAATGAACCTACAGGAATTCTTTATTCCAAACTCATTCAACAATTCGAAAATTGGAAAGGTAACACCGAGCAAACAGATGATTGCACATTTATTCTTTTGGAACCGGGAATTGCGACTCAATCATTCATTTCAGCTGCCATTAGCGTTCATTCCACCACGAGTGTACTATCAAATCGAAAAGAAAAAGCAGTTGTATCAATGGGCGTTTCAAATAAATGAGGATAATGCGCCTGCATCTCACTGTGCATTAATGAAATTGGAACATCAGCGAACGATCCGTAGAAGTGAATGTATTCCATGTATTTTTCTTCGCCCCGAAAAGCTTGAAACAAGGAATCTGAGGTTCCATCCCACTCTAACGGTTGCACTTGATTGATCCGACAGATTCTGCGATCAAACGCCGGTGTACATTTCGTCCAACCTCCATTCAGCAATACTTCTACAAAACCGTGAAATACGATTTCGTCCTTTCGCAGATAACTCACCAGTTTATCGACACCCACATGATTTTTTACAATCCCGAACCCCAATCTGGCAGGAATACCTAATGCCCGCAATCCTGAACAGCAAACAATGGCCTTTTCAACACACCAGGCACGTGAATTCCCTATAATGGCGCTTGAAACCAAGGCTTCGGGGCGCAAATCAAGATGATACGGATCGTACAAAAATCCGTCGCGTACTTTCAGGTAAAGTTGTGTCGCTTGTTCTTGCGGATCAGTTAACTCACGAAATTCGGCCACGTAAGCTTGAATATTCGGGTGCGAATGATCCAAAAACGGTGTTTCTTCGAGAAAAGTAAAGGATTGTGCGTCCAATTCATCGGTTATCATGGTGGCAAAATTACAAATTGATCGGTAGTTCACCTTCAAAAATAAAATTCCCGAATTCGGTAATTCGAGTGTTCGCAAAATCCCGAACACCAACCGCATTTTCACCCACCATTTTTGTAATTTCGCTGTATGTCGGAGGAAGAAGAAAAAAAAGTCAGTCTGCGGGAAGAGTTTGAAGCGCACTTAAATAGTCCGTTACCGCTTTTGATGCGCATTCGCAACTTCATTTTCGGTCAAGAATCGCCTGACAATTACACTAAATTCAGCTTTTTCCTCGCTTTGATTATTTGGTTGATCTTTTTGATTTGGTCGGTACTTGGTACAATTGCCATCCGAATGCGTGAAATGATCGTTGACCAAAAAGAAATAAACGTCACCGAAATGATTGAGGCTCGCGGAATTGAACTCGGTTTTGAACCCAACGCATTTATCGGACGTTTGGAAGCTTTCCATGCAATTTCCATCGGTTTTTGGATGATCGTTTTCATAGGTTTGGTTCTTCTCTGGCGAAAAAACGAACGCTTTGTTTACTTCTTTTTTACCGGTTGCGCTTTGTACCTCCTCTTTATGCTGGTCATGCTCGGTTTCGGTTATTACAGTGGTGATACTACTTTTTTCGACAAAATTGCCTTTGCCATTCTAGTATTACATACTGCGGTTTATGCTTATTTCCTGAAACGTGAGAAAAGCGGGCAGAAAATCAGCTTTTTTGGGGTGGATGAGGACGAAGAAAATTAACTGATCAATTTGATGAACCCCAGTATTTGCAGTACGATAAGTGTTTCTAACGGTTAGAAACGTTTAACCGTTTTAAGCGAAATCGAGATTAAAATCGCCCTTGAATTTGATCTTTAGAATTCGTGAAAAGTTTTTATGATTAGTCGCACAATACAATCTACATAATCACCTGATCAATTTGATGATCCCCAGTATTTGCAGTACAATAAGTGTTTCTAACGGATAAAAACGGATAAGCTAAAAGTGGAATTTCGATTGGTCTTTCACTGAATTACACATCATCCATTATGCAAGATTAAGAAATCGTTTTTTCAGCGATTAGAATGAAGTGTCAATCCGCTATATTCCTTTATTTGTAAGACTATAAGTGTTTCTAACGGTTAGAAACGACTAAGCTTAAGGTCGAGTTTTGGGAGATTCTCAAGAGCACTCCCATTCATCCAAAAAGCAAATTGCAGAAGGTGGTTTTTCATTAACCAAAATACAAGTTCAATTCGCTAGGATCCTTTATCTGCGAGCCAATAAGAGTTTCTAACGGATAAAAACGGATACTCTAAAAGTGAAATTTCGGTTGGTCTTTCACTGAATTATACATCATCCATTATGCAAGATTAAGAAGGCGTTTTTTCAGCGATTAGAATGAAGTGTCAATCCGCTATATTCCTTTATTTGTGCGCTTATAAGTGTTTCTAAACATGCCTGAGGCAGTCAAGCGGTTAATAAACGGATAAATCACGGAATCAAAGCAACTACTTCATTAACAATTTCACTGGTCGTTTTTCCATCCGTTTCAATGGTTAGATCAGCTTGCAAATAAACCGGTTCACGACCTTCTAATCGAATGGTGATTTCCTGAGCGAATTCCGCGTCAGAAACCAAGCTCAATAGTGGGCGATCTTCGCGTTCGAATTTCAATCGGTCAACAAGGGTTTCAACCGATGCTTTCAAGTAAACTACGGTTCCTTTTTGTTTGAGCTCGACCATTAAATCATTGAAACAAGGTAATCCACCACCACAGGCAATAATTCCTCTAGTATTGTCGAGTTGATGAACAAATCGTTGTTCCCAGGCGCGAAAACCCGACTCACCCTCCGATTCAAAAATCTGGGATATGGAAGCTCCGGCTTGTGCTTCTATCCAAGCATCACTGTCGACAAAAGACCATTGCAATTTAGAAGCCAAATCTTTCCCAACTGTACTTTTGCCCGATCCCATAAATCCGATGAGGATGATATTCATAGTGCGAAGTTACAATTTTCAGTGTGGAAACAGGGTTCTTAAACGGTGGAATTTCACCTTGAGTAATTGCGGTAAACCGCAGAAAAATATGTGGTAAATACGGTAAAATAGTACAATTATAGCTTGTATTATTGACGGTATAAATTAAACCCTTACAAATTCCGTTATTCGGTGTTTGAAATTATTTTTTACGTTCTAAAACACTGAAATTTTATTTCCATTAATTGAGTTTACATGAAGGCCACGTTCAATGAAGATGATATTTTATCACTCCTTACTAAAGTTAAGATTTTCAATCATCAGATTGGCACCTACCAACTATTCACCATCAATGATTCCTTCAATTATGTACTGAAATTGACGAATGGAACTATTTTCTTTACAATCGAAGAATTGGAAGCGAATGCGAGTGAAACCCTGAATTTGGAAATGCTTACAGCCATTACTCGAAGATTTGCTCCGAAAGAAAGTGATCAGGAAAAAATGAACCGGATTGATCAAGAAATACCGTTGACGGGAGCTAAAAAAACGATTCAAAATCAACCAACGACTAAGATTTCGACCTATCGCATACTGATTCGGGTATTGATTCTTGCACTCATTGGACTTGCCATTGGAGTATTGGTATTTTATCTTGTTCAACTAAATTCATCGAGCACCAATCACAGCTACCAACCTGACTATGACGAACTGCCACAATCGAATGATGAACTTCAAAACGAAGCAGATTACAACGAGCCGCTACAAAAAACAGATGAAGAATTACGACAAGAATTATTAGAACGTGAGCAATCAAATCCGCTAGAATACATCACCGCCGAAATACGTTGGCGTCCTACTTTACTAAGTAATATAGTGGTTACAGGTCGAATCTATAACAATGCCTCCGAAGCTACTTACAAAAATGTGCAAATGCATGTAAGAATACTCACCGAAACCGGCTATGAATTAGGCGAACATTATTTTACAGTTACGGAGTTCATTGAACCCAATCATTCAAAATCATTTGAGTATCGAGCAGAAGGTTATTATGGGAAAGCGGGGGATGTGGAGTTAGAGGTAATGGACTCGGAGGTGGAATAATTAAGT
>Ga0302296_1000388_pt1 | contig 37022 bp, 23 predicted proteins | sample III_Fen_N3_1_FD_194546 | JGI IMG/M metagenome (GOLD analysis project Ga0302296, IMG submission 194546) | Peat permafrost microbial communities from Stordalen Mire near Abisko, Sweden - III_Fen_N3_1 | ecosystem: Environmental > Terrestrial > Soil > Wetlands > Permafrost | place: Sweden: Abisko... | reverse complement strand
TGATCACTATCACTTTGTTATCATGCAAATTCATCTGGATATGAATAGGTTCACAGGCTTTCATACTCGCAAAGTAGGAACCAAAAGTTTCGTAATCCCACGAATAAACCTGCCATACTGTGCTTGGCCATGCCGGATGGGTCATCCACAAAAGAAGTCCACTTGTGTTGTTCCAAAGTTTGCTGTTCCACGCTTCGAACATCGCGCGGTGACTTTCGTAATTCAGCATCTGCGCCTTCTTACAGAAATCATCCAGGTCTTTGGGTTCCCCAAAATTGCTTGAAATTGAAGCAATCATATCTTTTTGTCCATCATGAAGGTCATGATAAAACCAGACATCACTGATTGGCCAGACATCCTGTTTTGACATCATTTTCCGCATCGATTCAGCTGTTGGGATGGATGGTGTGCCCAATTCGGTATTAAAACCGGCCGCATTGTTTCTGAAATATTCAGCCGGTTCTTTGAAGTAATTCCATGGACCACTCCAACGCAGGTTTAAAACACGCGAGTTGGGGTTGTAATGACGCGTAGGATCTTCCGCTGCAATCATGTTTTCAAGTTGTTCCTCGAGTTGTGGCAATGGAACACCTTCGTTTCGGGCGCACCAAACGGCGATGGATGGATGGTTGCGAAAACGACGCAATACATCACGCGCATTGTCCAAAAACAGCAGGTTATCGTTAACATTCAGGTTGTACCCTTCGGTCGAAAGCCAGAAATCGTTCCAGACCAGTAATCCATATTCATCGGCCAGTTCGTAAAAGACCTCTTCAGTCGACTCTCCGGTCCAGTTACGGATCATTGTGAAATTGGCATCCTTGTGCAAGCGGAAATAAGGCTCAAGGTGTTTTCGATCCGATCGTTTCATTCCATCGTCCATTCCCCAGTTTCCGCCCTTGCAGAAAATCCGTTGGCCATTCACCTTGATCACCATATAAGGACTGATGGTGGTATCGGTCAATCCGGTTAATTTTGATGGATCAACATCTTTATGAAGACTTGAAATTAAAATCTGGTCTTTGTATTCGCGCGTTTTGTTATTATTAAAAACGGGCTTACCGTCAATGATGTCTTTAATCGGATTAAATTCAATCCGCCAACCTTTCCGGCTCGGGGCATCGACATTTAACTCGTATGACAATTCACGAATCCCAAACCGAACCGATTTTTCATCAGAAACTGTACCATTCGTTTCAACCTTTAATTTGAGTGTATACAAGTTTTGCTTCCCGTAACCATTAGGCCACCACAAACGCGGATTCTTAAAATTCAGTTGAGAAAATTTTTCTGGCGTAAAATGGATGGTTTTAACTTCACCAGCATTTAAATCAACCGATCGGCTAAAGTTTAAATTTTCAATACTACCTGTCAATTTGATGGTTTGTTTGATCGTGGAGGCATTTCGTACCTGGGTGTTCACAATAATCATGGCTGATGTAGTATCAGGAAGTTCTAAATCGGTGATTATTTGTGGATCAGAAATCACAACCCCTTCCGTAAAGCGCAGGCGAACATCCTGCCAGATTCCGATATTGCGGTCACGAATGCCAGGTATCCAGTCCCAACCCTCTGATGAAATGAAAGTTGGTCCATCCAGACAAAGTTGTCCTCCATTGGGACCCTGACCAGCAGATGGTGATTCTTCCTGGGGTATACCTGGATTGGGCGGTGGTAAAATCTGAACGGCCAGTACATTTTCACCCGATTTATTAATTGCATCTGTGACATTAAATTCACCGCGAACAAAAGCGCCGCTCATTTTGCCAATTTTCTTTCCGTTTAACCAGACAATCGCCCTGTAATTGATCCCATTCAGCACCAACCATGCCGTTTTGTTGGCTTGTTCCTTCGGCACATTGAACGACAGGCGATACCACCAATCCATCCGGCACAGTGTATCTGGAATAGCCAAATTATTCAGTCCGAAATAGGGATCAGGATAAACGCCTTGCTGGACAAGGGTCGTAAGCACGGTTCCTGGAACAGTTGCATTGTACCAAGAAGAAGTCGGGAAAGCCGGTTTTGAAATGGTTTCTCCGGTCGCACCAACCTTTTCAGCTTCCAGCATTTCCCATCCAGATGCCAGCACAAATTCTCCATCTTTTTCTGCTCTTAAAGTACAAGGAATGATTTCTTTGGTTACCCGAACTGCAGTTTGAAAAGGAACTTTCGATTTAGGCAACGTCGATTTCTCCTGCGGTTGCGACAATCCGAAATTTAATTTGTTCTGAGCGAATGACTTAGTCGGAATAAAAATGATTTCGATTGTCAACAGACATATAAGAATTAAAGCAGAGACTGACTTAGTGCGGATCATGTTAAATCTATTTTCTCAATGTAAATGGTTGTTTGAAAATTATCCTAATTTTCCGTAATCCCTTTCCACTGATCGGTACGGAAAGGTGATGCCGGCAACCCTTCTTTGTTGTAGAGATTTCCATCAGGATTACTTGCCCATGAATACCTGACAGCCACAGGTGCTGAAACCTCAGCCGCGTCTACAACTATTTCATTTCCTTCGATCACTGCTTCAGCCCAATAGAATTTTTTATCCTCACCTGCAATTGCAAAACCTTTCAAAGGCAGTGTTTTGCCAATCGTCAGACCGGCTCCATCAGAACTAAATGAAATCCGGATTTTTGAGCCCTCTATTTTCATGGATTCATAGACTGGCCCTGACGAAACAACATTTTCATCATAAGCAACCCGTTGTGCTGCAAGAAATAAACGCTTGCCAACATCCAGTTTGTTCTTTGGGTGAATGTCGTTCGCATCGCCAATATCGATGGTAACTGCCATACCTGTGTTCGGGCATTTCAGTGTCATTGATTGCGCTTCACGCAGTTCAGCCCAATCATTATCAGCAGGTTCTTGCTGTTTGTCACGGAAATTAGCCAACTGGACAAAAAGGAACGGGAAATATCCTTGCCCCCAACGAACACGCCAATCTTCAATCAGCATTGGGAAAAGCGTCCTATATTGATAAGCTTTACCGGCATTGTTTTCGCCCTGGTACCAAATTGCACCCTTTATTCCGTAAGGAATTAAAGAAGAGATTTCTCCGTTGTAAAGAACATTAATTTTATTGTAGTAATCCTGCCATTGCGGAATTTCAGGTTCAATTTTACTGTTAAAGCACCATTCACCACCCAGACTGATTTTGGTTTTGTTATCTATTGAAACCAAATTGACTTCTACATCTTTTAATCCTAAATTAGCACTTCCCCAATTCACCAAAAGGCGGATGGCCAGTACATTTTTCCCTTTGGCGAGCTGTTTGCCACGCACGAGGAAAATTTGTTTTTTAGTTACCTTATCTTCTTTAATTCCAATTGGTTTTCCGTTGATATAGATATCGAAACTTCTGCCTGAAATTGGGATCTGCAAAGTAAAATCCGTCATTTTAGTTTCCTTCCCAATTTCAATTGTTTTCCGAAACCATACAAAACCCCAGTATCCACCCAAATTGATGCTTGACATATCCATCGGAAATTGAGTGCGATTCCAGCGTGCATCATCATACTCTTTCAAATTTACACCGGCCGTGATTCCCGATTTTGCAGCCGTTGAAATACTATCACGCGAACGGTCTGCCTCCATACTCTTTTGAACAAAAGCCTTCCACCGGACAGGATCAGTATCGAATTCCTCAACTTTCTTTGTGAAATCCAGATGTGATTTTAACATTTCTGCACTCATCCAGGCTTCAACACTTGTGGCGCCCCAGGAAGCATTGATGATTCCTACTGCTACATTCTTGTTTTTCAATATTTCGCGTCCAAAAAAATAAGCCACTGCCGACATATCTTTAACTGAAAGTGAAGTGCAAGGTTTCCATTCCGCGCCTCCCATATTTTGAAGTGGAATCGAACTCGTTTGTCTGTTTACCGAAAAATATCGAAGATTTGGATAATTGGCATCCGCAATTTCCTGAGAAGTATTTGGGCCAACACCTGTGCCAACCCGAAACTCCATATTCGATTGTCCCGAAGCCAACCAAACTTCTCCAATCATTACATCCTTCACCTTGATGGTATCTTTATCCCAGATTTTCATTTCAAACGGACCACCGGCATTCATTTCAGGAAGCCTGATCATCCATTTTCCATCAGAATTAGCTTTTGTTGTACCCGTAAAACCAGCCAATTCAATCTTTACAAACGAGCCAGGTTGAGCCATTCCCCAAACCGGAACCTGCATTTTTTGTTGCAGGACGATATGATCGCTAAAAATTGACGGTAATTGAATCTTATTTTCTGCTTGTCCGAATCCATTCAGATAAGTGACTAAAAATAAAATAGATAAAACTATTCTTTGCATATCGTTGGTTTATTTATGGTTGAGATTTTAATATGATAAAAGTAATTCGTTTAAATTAATTTGAAAGCTTTTTATTTAAGTTCTTTTCCCAATCTCTATTTCATTGATCAAATGATATTTGAAACAAAACAAATGTGTTTATTGTTATTTAGACCAGATTAAAATAGCAAATCTAAATAGAAATTAATATCATTGTCCCTTGTTACAAAACTATAAATAGAAATGGGATGCAGTTTATGCAATACAAATATAGAATCAGACCGTCCGGCAATGCTTGGAACGTACGACTGGCTCAACGATTTACCTGATACAAGTTATGAATCGAACATTGTAGAAATACGCTTCAAAGGAACACGTAAAGAGTTTTTCAAAAATGAAGATGGTATCCACTTAAAACGTGACGAACTGGTTGTGGTTGCCTGTTCCCCTGGTCACGATGTAGGGGCAGTTTCCCTCACCGGGAAGTTGGCAGAACTTCAGTTCAAACGAAAAGTAAAAAAACCGGATCGGTACGAATGGAATAAGATATACCGGAAAGCAACTCCTTCAGATGTCATAAAATGGGAAGAGGCCAAAGCACGCGAAAAATCGGTGATGATACGCGCTCGCCAGATGTCAAACGAATTGAATCTGAACATGAAAATTGGTGATGTGGAATTCCGTGGCGACAACACAAAAGCCATTTTCTATTACATTGCTTCCGAGCGTGTTGATTTCAGAGAACTAATCAGAAAATATTCAAGGGAGTTTTCGATTAAAATTGAAATGATGCAGATTGGTGCGCGACAGGAAGCCGGTCGTATCGGTGCAATTGGATCATGCGGACGTTCACTGTGTTGCTCAACGTGGAGAACTGACTTTACAAGTGTTACAACAGATGCCGCCATTAAACAAGGTTTATCGCCCAATGCAGAAAAGATGACAGGACATTGTGGAAAACTAAAATGCTGCCTTACCTACGAGCTCGATCAATACCTTGAAGCACAGGATGATTTTCCGAATGAGCTACTGACAATCGAAACCGATAAGGGAATTGCCCGTCACTGTAAAACAGATATTCTTCAAAAGAAAATAACCTACAAACTCGAACATTCAGTAGGTCGGATTTTTGTCCTTGATCTCGAAGATGTCAAAAAATTCCTGAATATGAACAAGCGAGGGGAAAAACCTTCAATCGATGGTTTTTTAGAACAAGGGCAAAAGGAAGAAAATATGATGAACGTTGGAAATTTAGATCAATCATTCTTCACCAAACCTCCGGTGGCTAAAGTTCGTTTCAGACGGACCGGCAAATCTCAGGGAAATCGGATCAGCAAAAATCCAAAGAAAAAAGTATAATTGAATCTTATCAGATAAGTTAACAAATCACAATGCCACTTTATAATTCCATTGACAGCAAGGTATTAAAAGCAAACCTGGCGGCTGAACCGTTCGTCAGGAAAACAATTTCAATGTACCGCTATTTTATTCTTGAAAATCCAAAGGAGTTTCGGGACCAATTGTACCGCGACTGGGCTGATCTCAATTGTTTTGGCAGGATCTACATAGCCCGCGAAGGAATCAATGCACAAATGAGTGTTCCGGAAGATCATTTTGATGCCTTTCTTCAATCATTAAAGAATTACCCGATTTTCGATGAGATTCCAATCAAATATGCGATCGAAGATAATGGAAAATCGTTCTATAAACTATCTGTGAAAGTGCGGCCAAAGCTGGTTGCTGATGGTCTTGATGACGATGCTTTCGATGTAACAAATGTTGGTAATCACCTAAATGCGAAAGAGTTTCACGATCTTGTTGAAACAGGCGAGCACTTTGTGGTTGATATGCGAAATCACTATGAATCAGAAATCGGGCATTTCAAAGGGGCTATTTGTCCAGAGGTGGATACCTTCCGTGAAGAACTTTCTGTGATTGCCGAAATGCTTGAGAAACAGAAAAATCATAAATTATTACTCTATTGCACTGGCGGAATTCGCTGCGAAAAAGCGAGCGCTTATCTGAAACATCATGGTTTTAAAGATGTGAATCAGTTACATGGCGGAATACTGGAATATGCACGAAACATTAAGTTATTAAATCTTGAATCGAACTTTATCGGAAAGAATTTTGTGTTTGATGAACGCATGGGCGAATCTGTGAATGGTGAAGTTATCTCTCACTGTCATCAATGTGGGAAGTCATGCGATGTGCACCTGAACTGCGCGAACGAAATGTGCCATTTGTTGTTCATTCAATGCAGTGAGTGTGCGGAGAAGTTCGAAAATTGCTGCTCGACAGCATGTCGCGATCTGAAAAACGGATCCGAAACCGAAAAACAAACCGCTAAGTTCAACAATAATTTCAAATTTGGAAACAGCAAGGTTTACCGGAAAAGCTTTCGCCTTGCAAAAAATTCTAATTTTGCCGATCCTGATTTAGTATCAGGACAAAAACCGACAATTTAGTATGCCCAATTTTTGGAGGAATCTTTCAAAACCAATTTTTGCATTAGCACCGATGGAGGATGTGACCGACACGTCTTTCCGCGAAGTCGTGGCCGGACTATCTGATCCGCAATGTCTTCATGTTCTTTTTACGGAATTTACCTCGGTGGATGGTATGAGCCATCCGAAAGGTAAAATCAAGGTCGCAGAACGGCTGTTCGTCAGTGAATCAGAAAAAATCCTGTTAAAACAGAAAAATATCAAACTGGTTGCGCAGATCTGGGGCAATAAACCTGAGCTTTTCCATAAAATAGCCCGTGAAATCACCGATGAATATGAATTCGACGGCATCGATATCAACATGGGATGTCCGGTAAAGAATGTCGTTAAAAACGGTTGTTGCTCAGCATTGATTGATCAACCGACTCTTGCTAAAGAGATTATTATTGCCGCCAAAGAGGCAACATATTTACCCGTTTCCGTTAAAACCCGCACCGGCATAAGATCGCACGATACAGAAGGTTGGATCGCACATTTGCTGGAAACGAAACCTGCAGCTATCATTCTTCACGGACGAACACAGAAACAGCAGTCAGACGGATTGGCAGACTGGGAGGAGATTGCAAAAGGGGTAAGGTTGCGTGATCAGCTCAACCCGGAAACGCTATTTTTGGGTAATGGCGATGTATTTTCGGTTTCGCAAGGGGAAGAATTAATTGCCAAATATGGTCTTGATGGCGTGATGATCGGACGAGGTATTTTTCATGACCCGTGGTTCTTTAATCCTTTACCTCAAACACCTTCAAAATCAGAAAAATTAGTTCAATTACTACTTCATACGAAGTTGTATGAACAGAATTGGGGAGGAAAAAAGAATTTCAATCAGCTGAAACGTTTTTACAAAATTTACACAAACGACTTTCCGGGTGCTGCCCAGTTAAGAGCTGAATTGATGGAAGCAAAAACTTATGAAGAGGTTTATCAGATTGCCCGCGCCTTTATACAAAGAATTGCCGCTACCTGAAGGCAACGGCAATTGATCAATATATTAATAGTCTATAACCGAAGTTGAATTCTATCTAAACTTAAATTTTAGGCAGCATCCATGGTTCGCGGTAACTTGGTAGCAGATACTTGTTCGCTTCCTCGTCATTGGTGAATTTAGTTCCGTCCCAAACCAGTTTTTTGCCGGTGCGATATGCAATATTACCGAGTGCTGAGAATTTAGCAATGTGAGCGCCAATTTCTACACTTGCATTTGTCTTTGGATTACGGTCCTTCCTACACTCAAGGAAATTCTTCACGTGGTTTTTCAAACCTTCGCCGGTTCCTTTCACAAGCGCAACAGCTTCCATTCTCTTTTCGCGGTTAACGACTTCTGGAATTACTTCCCAGCCATTCCGGTCAATAACAAGGGTTCCGTTTTCGCCAACAAAACCCAATCCGTGATTACGGCCATAAGCGCCATCGTTAATCCCGATCGCATGATCCCACATCACATTAAAACCGTCGAACTCATAAATCGTCTGTAAGCTATCGGGAGTTTCACATGCATCGGTAGGGTATCCATATTTACCACCACTCGCCATGATTGATTTCGGAGTAGTAACGTCCATACCATACAAGGCATAATCGAGCAGGTGAACACCCCAGTCGGTCATTAAACCGCCCGCATAATCCCAGAACCAGCGGAACGTAAAATGGAAACGGTTTCTGTTAAAAGGACGGTTCGTAGCAGGCCCTAACCACATATCGTAATCAACTCCTGCGGGAACAGGTTCATCTGCCAGAACCGGAATCGACGGACACCAACCCTGATAAGAAAATACTCGCACCAGCCTGATTTTTCCCAATTTCCCTGAACGGATGAAGTCGACTGCACTTTGCCAATGCGGATCGCTCCTCTGCCACTGACCTACCTGAACAATTGTTTTATGTTTCTGAGCGGCTTTCACCATGATGTTGCACTCTTCAATACTTCTACCCAACGGTTTCTCGCAATAAACGTCTTTTCCGGCTTCGCATGCAGCAACCATCTGAAGACAGTGCCAATGATCAGGCGTTCCGACGATCACCACATCAATATCTTTATTTTCAATCAGTTTACGCCAATCCTTGTACAGGTTTGCTGGCTTTTTACCACGTATTTTTTCAACATCCGCAGCACGCTCATTTAGAACTCCATCATCAATATCACATAATGCAATACATTCAACCTCTGGATTTTCAAGAAATGCTTTCAAATCAGAAAAACCTTGTCCCTTGCAGCCGATCAAACCTACATTTACCTTGTTACTTGCGGCACATGATGCCATCGTACTTGATAATGAGGAGACAAGTCCAATTCCAACAGCGGCGGTTCCACTGCTTTTCAAAAATGTTCTTCGTGTTGTCATTCGTAAAATATTTAATTTCAATGTCAGTTTCAGAGGAAAACAATAAATCTTAAAAAAACGTCAGGAAATTGACAAAATACAGTTAACTATTTTCATAACAAATAATTAAATCGTTTTTTTCAATTATTAAAAACATGCTAAAAATAACGAATTATTTAACTCTTCATGTACAATTACTGGTTTTAATTCATCTTAATTTCCAGAATTGAATGTTAGGACACTTCGCTTTAATACAATATTGATATCCTAAAATCGTTTGAACCATTCACCCGGCCTTCGCCAAAAGCCGGAAGTTCGCCATTCGGGCATTGGACAATGGCTGGAATCCGATAATTTTCATGACATTCAATACCTGAAAAAAACAGGAACAATGGTGTGCTGAGCCCAAAGCGGAAAACCAAGGATGACAGTTATCAAAAGGCAGAATAGATGCTGTATTGTATACAAGACATTGTAATGAAGTGTTTTTCGTTTAAATTCGCTGGATGTTCAGAACCTGAGGAATATTTTGATAATCGGGTTCAAACTTCACATTATTAAAGTTTCAGCAAATTGTCCAGTGCAATGGCGTCCAAGATTACTTCATGATCAGCTACTTCATCAAAACCGCAGACAGAAGTGAGTACTTCCTTGATTCCCTTGGCATAAATTGAATCGAACTCAAGATCAGAAGGTAATCGGTTACCCGCTTCGTCGGTCGCCCTAAAATGACAGCCGCAAACCAATGCTTTAAGAATTAAATCATAAGGAAGTTTCAGTTCAAGCGCAAGGTGGATGGCACCGGCCAGGCGATCCTCCGCGCTGAGTTTACGCTGCAAGTCGCATCCAACCCTGAAAAGGGTATCGCCCAACGCTTTGTTTTGAAACCGCCGGAGTAAATCGTCGATATGTTCGGTGAGCGAATCAATCGTAAATTCATCGGGATATTTCGCTAAAAGAATATCCGCGGCCTGAAGCATCGTTTTTCGGACAATAGCCTTCAATTGACTGTCGGCTAGCACCTCATATAAGAATATGTCATCAGGATGGGCAAGATAACCCAGGTAAACAGCCGTGGCGTGACCAAGGTTATGAATAAACAACTTCCGGTCAACCCAGGCTTTCATGTTCTCTTTCGGGGCAAGTCCTTCAATTTCGGGGATTGGATTCTTAAAAGCCTGTTTATCCAGAATCAGTGTGTTATAAGGTTCTGCAAAGACCTGAAGGATATCTTCATCCATGTCTTTTTTGAGCATAATCGGAACCATTTTTCCGATACTTGTCTCTACCAGTCCCACCCGCTCTTCCAAAGGATATCCTTCAGGCAGATTCTCTTTAAGTTCCTTGCACATAAATTCCGCGGCATTCCGGAGATTTTCGGCAATGATAATATCAAGCGGAGCAGTTTGTGCACTTTCAAATTTTTTTATCAATCCTTTGGCAATAAGCGGAATAATTGATTTCAACCCGTTTTGACCAACCGATACTGCCACAATCCGGGCGGTTACAATTTCATGGATGACTTTCTCCACATCACCCGCAAAAACAGCTCGAACATTTTGGATATTGATGACGGTTGCAACATCACCTTTGATCACCACATTGTAGTTGTGCCGGACATTCAGCTCATCAATCACTGGACGATAAACGTCGATGAAAACAACTTCGTAACCACCCCGGCTAAAAAGCTGGCCGATAAATGATCGCCCAATTTTACCGGCGCCAAACAAAACCAGTTTATCCTGAATTTTATCCGTCACAACGATGATATTTGTTTAATGTATTCGTTCTTAAATTCCTGCACTATTTTCAGTTTTTCGCCTTCACCCTTTTCAATATAAGTTCCACCGACATAAAAACAGGTATAACCACCTGAAGCTACGCCCCACGCAATTGCTTCGGTCAGGTCGAGTTTCCCGATATCACCGGTTGTTAACTGCATTGCCAGTGAAGCAATGACACCTCCAGCAAAATTATCGCCGCAACCAGTGGTGTCTCCTTTTAAGGAAGGATTGCCGGCAATATCTTCAGCTACTCTTTTCGATACCGGAAGCTTCATCAACTCAGTTTTATCGAACAGATCACCATTCGAAAAAGCGTAAAGTTCTTTGGCTCCATTGGTGATAATCAGCGCTCCGACATTCTGGCTGAAAAAGTAATCAGCAGCTTCTGCGATTGTGTGCTTTCCGCTAATTTTCAGCGATTCCTCACAATCCATGATCAGCACATCGATTAAAAAATAGTTTTCAGGTTCGTCGATAAGTGGCCAGGGCAGATCCGGGTTGTTCTTTTCGTTGCGAAAATCAAACACCGTGTTCACAACTGTAATACAACCATTTCGTTTTGCCTTTTTCAGCAAGGAGGTTAAATTGTCGTGAATCTGAGGAACAAGTGCTGTTCCTCCAAAACAGACGATATCGGCTTCAATGAAATCATCGCCCAAAAGTTCGGGCGTATAATCCCAGGCAGCTCCGATATTGTTCACGAAAGTCCGCTCGCCGTGGTTATTATCGTAAGTGACATCCGAAAGGACATCCGTGAAAGGTGTCCGCTTCTCTGATATTTTGCGGTAATGATCAACGTTTAATGGCGTTTTGCTGACAAGTTCCTCAATTAAATTGGCGGTTTCGTCGTTGCCGGTTCCGCCATAGAAACGCACTTCAAATTTATCTTTATTAAGAAGTTGTGAAGCATTAATCAGTGAAACAAGCCCTGGCCCGCCGATGTTAACTGCATCAGGTAACTGACCTCCTGTGATCTCATAGCAGATTTCATAATACGGGATTCCGGAGAATTTCTCGAGCTCTTCGGTGAAAACAAGTTTCCCCGGCGTAAGCCCGCCATCTCCAGTCTGACGTGAGAGGTATTTCTGAAATTCGGGCGTGTTGAATCTTACCCCCGTGTATAAATAGTCGGCGAGGGCACAACCTGTCCCCGCCACAATTATTTTACCGCTCATTCGTTAAATATATCGTTTGTAATCAGCTGCCAATAAATGGATTGGTTTTTCATCTTCAATAATTTCGGGGAAGCGGCCAACAGGTGGATTAAAACAATTGTCACTCGAGTCGTCATTCACGGCGCTTACCTCGCCAACAAATACTTTTCCTTTCCCTGCTTCACCATAAAAACGGTGATACATCCCCTGTTCTAGACAAATACTTTCACCGGGAGTAAGAATCACGGAATCGTAAGGTTGAAACTGTCGGACAACACCATCAATTTTCACTGTGAAAGGCTGATCCGAAAAGCCCTCCTTTTCATCGGAGTTGCATAAGTCAACAACCAGGTTACCACCACCGCGGCAAATGATGTCTTCCATTTTGCTCCAATGAAAGTGCATGGGTGTTTCCTGCATCTCTTCAACAACCATAACTTTTTCGGCATACGATTTTTTGTCTTTCTTATAATTGCCATTTCGTATTGTAAAAAGGATGAGGCCTTGTTTATGAAAATCACCGTTTCCAAAGTCGGTCAAATCCCAACCCAACATATTGTCGATTACTTCGCCACAGGTTTCATATTTTCCTTTCCACTCCTCCGGAGTCCAGAATGCCCATGGTGGAAGTTTGAAATTCATCTGATCTAAAAAAGCGATTGAATTCAAAATGTACTGGTTAATTTCACTTCGTTTCATAATAAGATATTTTAATTGAATTAATTTGAAATTTTCACTTTGGAATAACAAAACCGGAATCAACCCTCTTTCAGCTTAAAAGCGCTAAATAACAGATAGCCCAAAGCTATCAATAATACGGCCATGCCACCTGTTTGCCCAAGCGAATCGGAGGCAATTCCCATGATGAGCGGGATAACGGCTCCGCCGGCAACTCCCATAATTAAAAGACCGGATATTTCGTTGGCACGTTCAGGTATACGCCTTAATGCAGCAGCGAAGATAATCGAAAACACATTGGCAACAGTTAGTCCCAGAATAAATATCATGGACAAAATCGCCCAAAGGTTACCGATAAACAGCATAACCAGTAATGCAGGAATTGCAATGAACATACTCACAATGAAAAATTTCCGACCTGACAGTTTTACAAGAAGTATAGCACCTGCAAAAGCCCCGACGGTTCTTGCTATAAAATAGAGGCTGGTTCCAAGTCCTGCTTTTTCAAGCAGAATATCACATCGCTCCATCAAAAATTTAGGGATCGTTGTATTTAAACCTACATCAACCCCGACAACGAAGACAATCGCGAGAAACAACATCAAGATCACTTTGTCTTTCAACAGGCCGAAGGAGGATGCGAAAGAGGAACCGGCATGATTGACAGGTTCTTCATGTATTGGTGTAACAATTAAGAAAATGGCGGAAAGCACAGTTACAACTGCAAAAATCACAAAAATGAATTTCCAGCTTCCAAAGCTTCCTGCGGCTACTGCGGCTAAGATCGGGCCAAGGAAGGAAGCTATTGCCTTGATAAACTGGCCAAGTGTTAAGCTGCTGGTCAGCCTGTCACCTCTTACAACATTGGTCAGCAGAGGATTCAATGAAACCTGGATAATGGTATTTCCGATTCCCAGCAGGCCAAAAGCAACCAGCATCATCGGGAAAGTGTAGCTGATCAGCGGTATCAGCATAGCCAGAAAGGTAATAACCATGCTAAGAATCACCGTATTTTTGCGACCCAACTTGTTCATCATGAGTCCGGTCGGAACGGAAAGGACTGCAAACCATAGAAATAAGGTCATCGGTAAAAGGTTGGCGAGTGTATCGCTTAGCATGAAGTCCTGCTTCACATAGTTGGTTGCAATACCCACCAAATCGACAAATCCCATCACGAAAAATCCCAAAAGGACAGGAAGCACTTTTACAACAGAAGAATTTTCTTTCACTTTTAAGTTTTAAATAGTTAAATTCTATTATAAATTATTGATTCTATACATCATAGCATTTATTTCTTCTATGCCGTTTAATAATTCAATGGTCAGATCGAAATTTTTGATTTCGCCGGGTTCAAGGACTTCAAGAATTCCACTATTCCGGGGATCGACACGCCCTCCTACATAGCAATTACAAGGCTCCATTCCCATCACATACTCGCCTTCACCCATTTGCTTCCACTGCGTAAAATTGAAAAGCTGCTTTTTATTGAAGTGAATTGCGACGCCTAACTTAAGCTTTTCATTGATTAAAGCCACAGAAGTATCACCTTTTATATCTGAATTCAGGTTGTGATAGAAGACCTGCTCCGAATAATCAAGCGTTGGCGGCTGGCACTGATGATATTCCGCTTCACCCTTGATGGCTTCCTGATCCCTTGGTGTTAAACGCTGTGTAGGCGTTACTAACATAACGTTTTCATCAAGCAATGGATACCCCATGTTAAAGTGAAACAATAACATCAATGTTTCCCGTTTGAATCCAAGATTCTCAACCGTATTTTGAATTAAGATTTTGTTCTCTCCATATTTACAGGTGATTTTCCGGCCAAGAACCAAATTTTCCCCAAAAAGCCTGGCTTCACGCATTTTACCACTGATGGTTAGCACCGGAACATCATCGATCCATTCGGTTTTGGCGCATACCTCTTCTCCTGGAGTGTTTGTAATCCGGCCATGCAACGGGAAAGACTCTCCATTTTCGTCACAAGGATTCCCTACATTTCGTAACCCACAGGTGGTCAGAAAGCCGGCATAAAAACTGCGCAAAAAACCAACGCCATTTTCATCGTAATATTCAGGTGCAACAATCCCGGTTTTGCTGATATAACTGCAATTGATTCCATTAAACGACAATCCGGCGATATCCAAACACCTGTCTGGTAGAATTGTAAACTCCAGCCCGGAACCAGTTTTGATATCGAAAGCTTTTACGCCTTTGGCTTTTCCACCTGCAATCGTATATTCTTTAATCCCAAATAGCTGGCTAAAATCTCCGGCATATTTGAGCATTTCTCTTTTGGTGAGCTTATTTGTTTTCATATTACTGCTTAATTCCAATCGTTACAATTTCATGAGGCTTCAATTTTACATTGATCGATTTTCCCTGAAATTCAAGTGCTTCCGCATTTTCAAGCGGAAACTCAATCAGATTAAGTCTGCGTGCAGATTTAACTGTGACGGGTAAATTGATTGTCGCAGAAGTTTCTTTCCCTTCCACCTCAACCAATCGAATGACAAGCTCCTCTCCTTCCTCCGATTGTTTCACACCAGTCATAGCAACATTGGTTGGAGAAACGGAGAAAAACGATTCTTCTTCCGGACGAGTGGCATGATTCTTTGCAAGTGCCAGTGAAGGTGGTTCTGCCGCGTAGATAGGTACATTAAAGTCTTCACCTTCAGCCCAAACCTGGTTCTTCCAATCGCCGGCATGAGGATAGAGTGCATAGCTGATATTAAATTTACCAAGATTCGGATAAATATCCGGATTACCGGCCGAACGCATCAGTGTGAGCCTCAATTCGCCATTGTGGTAAGAATTGCCGTATTTTGTTTTATTCAAAAGGGCAATACCCGTTTTCCCGTCAGTTACATCCACCCATTTCTGTGCAGGAACTTCTTGTCCGTCATTAGCTTCTGAAACAATTCCGTAATCATTCCGATGTTTGAGGGCATCAGGAATTTCTTTGCCGCCTATTTTCCCGTTGGCAGGTCTTTCAACAACATCGAAAGGAACCTGGTTGTAGTACCTTGAATTCTCCATTGCAAGCGGAAACACTGTACGTAACATAGGAGAATCGGTTGTATCACTTCCGGTCTCCAGCCAATGCACTTCCATATCGTAGGCAATTCGTGGATAAGAACGATAAAGATACATGCGCTCAATAAACCGCGATTTACCCCAGGTTTTTACGGTTTCGATGCAAGCCCTGACAGGGCCGTTCTCAATAACCTTCACACTCTTTACATCCGTAACATCCTCAATTTTAACATTTTTATTTAACACCCATGATTTCATCCCCCCTTTTTTATCTTCCATGAAAATCCTTAAGGTATTGAGCTGTCCGCCGCTTTTGACGTATTCGGTATTTGTACGTTTGTCGAACAGGCTTGTAATTCCGCCGGTTTTCATGTCAACCTTTACCTTGAAAAAATCGGTATCGAAGATGTTGTCAGCAAATGAGATCGGCTCGATGGATTCTCCCGGTTTGGTCATATCAACATAAAATGTTTTGTAACCACCTGCAGGAAACTGATCGACGATAAACTGGACTTTGGAAGTATAACCCGGAGGCGTCGGTTTTGAAAACACAATCTGAGCAGGATACGTTTTCCCTGAACCATCACGAACCAATACCGAAGCTAATTTCCCGGCAAATTTAGTCTGTTTGGATGCATAATCGACTGCCAAAAAGTTCTCGTTCTCATTTTTTGCCTGTGCTGCAATAACTTGCGTCTTATCAACAGGTGTAAAGTTTTGTCCGTAATAATTCGAACCCCAGGTTTCTACTTTTACCGTAAATGGTTCCAGGTGCGAATAAACATTTGCCTCAACGATGACTTTCCGAGAGTTTGGCTGAAGATTATATGCCACAACGGGTTGACCCATATTTGTTTTAAATATTACCTCATCTGCCATTTTGCGGAAGGCATTGTCACTCAATTCTTTTGATTTCCGTAGGACTTCAGAATAACGGGCAATTGCTTCTTTATTCGCTTCATTAATTGCCGAACCGGGAAGAATATCATGGAATTGATTGAAAGTCACAGTGGTCCAAAGATCACGGAGTTCATCAGCAGGGTATTTATCACCGTTCAGCCAACGAAGGGTATTGAAGAATTCGCTGCTATAAAGAGAATTTTCACTATTCCGGTTACCTGCCTTAATATCTGACACATTCGAATAGCAACCTTCGAAAATGAATTGCATCTCACCAAAATGGGTTGGACGGCCGTCCATCTCGGTGGAAACTTTTTTGAAAAAATCACCGGCTGTTGTAAACTTAACGGCTGGATAACCTGGTGTTTTATCCAATTGATGTACCATATCGATGTTGGCACGTGTTGGACCGCCGCCATGATCACCTACGCCTGTGATTTGCAATAACCGATGTTTATCAGGCGTAATCAGTTTTAACTCATCTTTCAGCTTCAGTGTGATATCACCATTGTAACCATCATTTGCATAACACAATACCTTTGAAGAGTCACTTCCTACCCACCAAAAGGTACCTTTGAATGGTTTGGTCCGGTGAAAATAGAAGTAATCGCAACCTGCCTGTTTCAGAATCTGAGGCATCTGCGAGATATGACCAAAATTATCGGGCAACCAACCAATATTTGCCATTTTCCCAAAATTACGCTGAAAGTAGCGCTGACCCAGAAGAAAAGACCGGCTGATTGCTTCACCTGATGAAAGGTTCACGTCACCTTCTGTCCACATTCCACCCGCCAGTTCAAGCCGTCCGGCTTTTACATATTTCTTCACCATTTCAAGCAACGGAGGATCAACTTTTTCGACAAAGTTGTAGACTGCTGCCTGACTTTGGAGCATCGTGAAATCAGGGAATTCATCCATAAAAGCAACCGTTTGACGAAGGTTATCATTACACATCTTCATCGTTTCGGAATAGGTCCAAAGCCAGTTCATATCCATGTGGGCATGGCCAATAACATGAATGGTATCCTTCGGAGGTGGTGCAACCTTCAAATTGCGCTCGGTTTTTACACCCTTTTCAACTGCTAAAGCCCATAAAGGCATACAAATCGCACACGCAAAAATAATTGCTAATGTGCTGACAATAATTTTCTTCATAATTAGCTGTTTTTATATTAGTTCCAATAGTCAATCTATAATCTCATCAAAGGCATTGATCTTTCATTCAATCGTGCTTGTTTGGCACAGCGGGCATGATATTTATTTTTAATCGTTAAAGGTTTGTACCCCATTCTTTATTAGGCCGGTTGCCCATAACAAGGCGAAGTTCGCCTCCACTTGCAATATCAGTATGACTAATAAAAGGTCGGTTCAACTGTTCACCGTTTAGTGTAGCCGATTGTATGTATTTGTTCTTTTTCGAGCAATCTTTGGCAATCACCGAAAAGGTTTCTCCGTTTGGCAGTTGAATTTTTATAGAAGTGAAAAACGGGCTTCCAATGGCATACTCGCCACTTCCGGGAATTACCGGGTAGAAACCCATGGCAGAGAATACATACCACGAACAAAGTCCGCCGCCATCTTCATCGCCCGGAATACCCAGCGGACGATCGTCGAACCACATATCCATGATTTCGCGGATGCGGCGTTGTGTTTTCCAGGGTTGTCCTGCATAATTATAGAGATACGGGATGTGAAACGATGGTTCATTGCCAGTTACGAACATGCCATTCAAGCCGGTTGCATCGGGGAACTGGCCCATAAACTGCCATTTCGAGATATGCGTAGGTTCATTAAACAGTGCATCCACCCGTTTTACAAAAGCTTCTTTTCCACCAAGAAGTGCAATCAGGTCAGGAATGTCTTGCTGTACACTGAAATTCCAGGTCCATGCATTGTTTTCAGCATAGAAGGAGCGGCTGCCAACTCCGCCAGACAGTTGTGGATCGAAGGCCGTAACCCATTTCCCATTTGCCATTTTGGGAGCAAAAAAACCGGTTGCCGGATTGAAGACATTGCGATAGTTCTTCGAACGTTTCATGAAATACGCGTAATCTTCTTTTTTATCCAAAGCCTTCGCCAATTGAGCCAGGCACCAGTCGTCGTAACTGTGTTCGAGTGTAAGTGCCACAGCCTGACGTTTTTCGAAACCGTCTACTTTTGAAAAGGTTTCAGCGCTATCCTCAGGCAAAGCAGGATACCAGCCATTTTTAAGGTAAAAACTATCCAGCGAACACATAGGGCCAGATCGCCAGGGAAGCATCGTAGCCTGGGTGGCATTCTTTCTTAAACCTTCGTAGGCTTTTTCAACATCAAAGTTCTTGACCCCCTTTTGATAAGTATCCCAGACCAGGGCAGCAGAATGGAACCCGATCATGGCTGGAAAATCACCATAAAATTGTGGAAAACCTGGCATCCAACCACTTTGATCATACATTCGAATGTAGGATTCAACCATATCTGCCTGTTGCAAAGGATTTAGGATCAGCATTAGCGGATGGAGACTCCGGTAGGTATCCCAAAGCCAATCATCCACAAAGAAAGGTCGTCCGCCATCATCATGAATTTTACCATCGTAACCGCTGAAATAATGGCCATCTTCCGATATATTCACCATCCGCTCGTTGCAACGGTAGAGTGAAGTATAAAATATTCGTTTTTGCCGTTCGGTTCCACCTTCTACTTTAATTTTTCCGAGTTCGTTTGCCCAAATCTGATGGCTCTCTTCCTGAACAGATTCGAAGCTTTTGTCGAGTGTTTCTTTATGGAGATTTGCGGCAGCCTGGTTTTCATCAATGTACGAAATTCCAATGCGAACCTCGACTGGTTTATCAAGTACACCAAATCCAACATAAACACCAACGCCATTGCCTGCGATCTCTGTCTCCGCTTTAATTTTACCCGAATCGAAGGAGCCTGATCTGCCAAATGGTTCGCTTAATTCAGCATAAAAGAATTGCCGTGTTTTCTCAAATTCTTCCCATCCCTGGATAACATTGTTTCCAACTACTTTAAAGGAAGCTTTCTTTCCAGAACGGAATATAACGTTGTTCGAATCCCTACTGGTATATTTAAAACGGTATATTACTGCCCGTTCCGTGGTTGTCCAATCGGCTTCGATATTCGAATCTTCGAGTAAAACTTTGTGATACCACGGATGAACCTCTTCCTGATCGTGGTCGTAAAGTGAAGCATATTCATTTTTGTCAGTTAGTAGCGTTCCACTCGTGGGCATTAATTCGGTAACATGACCCATGCGGTAGGCAGGCATATTCACTGCAAATCCGTAAATTTTATCGCTCAGGTAACGGTCGTTGAGTCCGGGTTTGGTAACCGGAAATACACGAACCATGCTGTGAGGACGATGCACTGTTGGATTTTTTGTGGTCAGCAAGGGTGCAACACCGCCTATATTGGGGTCGACGTATAATGAAACATCCGTTGTCTGTTTACATGAATTGAAAAACAATAGAACAAGACAAAGCAAATAGCAGAGTTGTTTCATAATTCAGATATTTAAAGACTATTCAGATATTATAAATAATTGCCAGGATGAAAATTCAAATTTTATTTTCCTTTTATTTTTGCAATACTTTTTTCATGGGATAATTAAGCTTGGTACAATATCGCAGTAATTTTCTCATAGCCTTTCATTTAAAAAGTTTAGAAATATCAGCGTCCAAAAAAAAAATCAATTACTTGGTTAGATAATTGATTTACTCATCGTGAAATAGGTGTAATGCAAAATGAGAATCCAATCGACTTAGTCACCTATGGCTAAATCTATATAACAGTGAGGGAACGATTGTGATGCAGATGAATATTATTCCATCACATCAGCAGGTTGAAAATTTACCAGATTTTACTGGTTCTAAAATCCGATGTCAAAAAATGAATAAAGGCACTGCTAAACAAATAGCAGTGCCTTTAAAAAAATTATTTAACTACTGAAAGATGTGCATATTTGTCACCAATCCTGTACTCAAATGAATCTGAGACTCCAGGAATGACACCGGTATTTTTTAATAAACCATAATAAACATCTGTAGCAGCAGGACCATTTACGATTTTGAAGATGAAAGCACCAGATCCGATAATAGGATCAGCAGTTGTCGTCTTTGTCCCTGCATTAAATGCAGCGATCGTATTGGTTAAATTGTTTGCGTCATACATTTCAAGGGTTGTTGGTACAAATTCAATTGTTTTCCCTGACGCAAGCCAGGCAGAACCACCTTTTAGAATAAGTGAACCAGAAACAACAATGTTTGCATTAACATCGTTTTCAGCAACTGCAGCATTGATCAGCAGATTTCTCCCTGCTGAAGAACCACCTAAAGTTAAAGTAGCGGACTTCTTCAGGAAGAAATAAGGATCGCGGACAATGACCGTAGACAATACTTCATCGGTATAAGTTCCTAATGCAGCACCAAAGGAATAAAACATGGTGTCTTTTCCAGCTGCAAAATCAGTACCCGATATCGGTACCAAAAAAGGCTGAGTGCCTGAAAATGGAGAACCGGTAACCGCGACCCATGAGCCTGTTGTTCCATTCTTCCTTTTGGCAATCAAGGTACCAGTATAGGCAGCTGATTTTGGGGAAACCCTTACATTAAAGTAAGCCGTTTCCGAAGTACGTGCAACATCAATTTCGATACCAGAAACAATTGGTTTTGTAGTTGTTATCGCAGGAACCATGTCAACTCTTTGTTTGGCATAATCTGTTAAACCATTAAAAACTACGGTTACATAGTCTGAAGCTTTTGTAAGCTTTGCCTCAGCCCTTGTATAAGTTACAGTAGCTTTCATATCTGCACCAACAGTCGCTTTTTTCTGTGTTCCTGCCATTGGAAGTAATTGCGTTGTAGTACCTCCAGTAGTAGGAAGTTGTAGTTGCAACAATTCGATATTCATCTCATCGCCCACCTTTGCGTTTGGAAGAGTTGCAGTAACAGACAAAGACCCGTCCAGCGTGCTGATGCCAGTTGTTGTTGTACTGGAAATACCTGTCAAAATTGCCTGACCATTCGCATCTTTAGGAATCTCGTAGTAATCTTGTTTAGTGCAACTGAGGATAGAAACCAGCACACAAAATATTGATATGAATTTTTTCATTTTCGTATATTTTTCAAATTAATAAAATCCAATTTATTTACCCTTTTGTATGGGTGCCCAACCATAATTCTGCTGACATACGCTATTGTTTGCAATTTCGGTGGCCGAAACCGGTGACAAAAGGTGTTTCGCAGAAAACTGGTAGTTGAAATTCGTTGGTTGATGACCGACAAAATTCTGGAGTTCAGTAAACTGACCGCTGCCATCTTTAAGCGCCTTGCGTGTACGTCTCATATCCCAAATCATTTTGCTTTCGAATATCAGTTCATAAGCACGTTCTGCCATGATGCTTTTAAGCGAAACATCGATACTTGCATACGCGGGTAAAAGTGCTCTTGTTCTGACAGCATTGATACCTTTGGTAATATCGTCTGCAGAAACGGCATCGCCATTCTGGGCTAGTGTCCAATTCACTTCAGTCAACATTAACAGAACATCGGCATAACGGTAGAAAGTCCAGTTTAACCCTGATTGCCCAGTTATTTTAATCGATTCCTTATCATAGTATTTATACAAAAATGGCATCGAGAATTTAGCCGCAGGTCCTTCATTCGCATCATACTTCGTAGATTTGGTATCGCTGTAGAAGAAAAACTGACGATCCTGTACGCGTTTGTCTACTGCAGAATAAGAATCATGATAGGCCAAACTTGGAACAAATGTCCCATTTTCATCATTTAAGGAAATCTGACTTGCCAATGGAAGAGAAACCTGGACAATACTATTGTTCCATGTTCCTGCCAAAAACTGTGCCTGGAAGATTGCTTCACCCTTATTGTTCATTGCAGGATTGTGCAAATCATCATAGGTACCCAAAGAATATTTGCCATAAAGAAAATCGAGCTGTGTTTTAGACTTCTGCAAAAAAGCTTTGGCACTTGCATTCTTGACAGGATATTCAGTCATTGTCCAACTACCAGTAATACACTTTGTTGTGTCTCCTGAAGCAACTTCCTGGTAAGGATATCCAGCCATGGTAAGATATACATCAGCAAGTATAGTCCTTGCAGCCAGCTTTGTGATACGGCCATCGGTTGAAGGAGCATCTGCGAGCGAGCTTTCATTCACCGCATACTCAAGGTCAGGAACGATGATCTTGTCGTAAATCGTCTTCAGCGAAGAACGAGGTTGTGAAGCCAGCGCGATATCTGTCAGTACACCAGTATTATAAGGAACATCACCATAGTAACGTACAAGGTTGAAGTAGTAAAATGCACGAAGCGTGCGAACTTCACCAAGATACTTTGTTTTCTGTTCAGCCGTCAAACCGGTTACGTTTGGTAACATGCTGATCGACAGGTTGCAATCTCTCACGCCCTGATACCAGTTATTCCATTGGTTAATGAAATAATCAAAGTCGCCTGAAAGCGCATTACTCTCATAAAGATTGAGGATAGAAGCTTGGTATTGAGTGTAAGCTTTACCTGTAGCATATTCAAGTGAAGCTGCCATGTTTTTACCCCAGGCGTCACCACCATCGATCCACTTGCCCAATGATCTGTAAGGGCCTGTTGCCAATGCAAGTCCGCCGGCCGCACTTGTAATATTCGTTTCAGATGTAAGCTTTTCTGTTGGTTTTTCTTCCAGAAATTTCTGACATGAACCAAATATAAGTCCAAGTCCTAATACTAATAATAAACTGTATTTCATTTTTTTAGTATTTTTTAAGATTAGAAAATAACGTTAACACCAATTGTGTAGGTGGTAGGACGTGGATACATAAAGAAGTCCATACCTGGAGTAGTTCCATCCATATTATCTCTGTCACTACCTTCAGGATCATAACCTGTGTATTTGGTGATTACAAAGAAGTTTTTCGCAGTAGCGTATAATCTCACTTTAGCGACATCCAACCTTTTAAGAACTACTTTTGGAAGTGTGTAACCCAATGTCATACCATCGCCTCTTAGGTACGAAGCATCTTCAATCCAGTGTGTATCAGGATAAGTCTGGTAATAGGCTCCACCATTTCCCGGACGAACCTGGCCAATCATTGTATTCTGATGGTCGGGACGCCATGCATTCAGGATTGAGTTCTTACCATTTGCCATTGCCTGACGGTCTTCAGAGGAGTGATTGGTCCGGTTTTCTTTTTTAGCACCAAACGAAGCTTTAAGGTCAATGCTAAAATCGAAGTTTTTGTATGTGAAGTTATTCCCGATGTTCATATCCCATTTAGGGAATGCACTACCCAGCACACTACCATCCGAAACGAAACTGATTGCACCATCATTGTTTCTGTCAAGGTACTTCACATCGCCGGGAACTAAGCCATAGCGGGCAGCCAAAGAGGCTTCAGCAGTACTGTAGGTTCCAAGACGTGTTAGACCAAAGAACGAAGCAACTGATTCGCCTTCTCTTAAGATCGTGTTTGCACCACCAACCCAACCGTTGCGTAAAATGTCAGCTCCTGTTGGACCAAGTTGAATAATTGTGTTCTTATTGGCACTGAAAGCAACATCGGTGAACCAGTTAAAATCATTACTCTTTATGTTATGAGTACCAAATGTCAATTCAAAACCCTTGTTCTCAATTGTTCCATAATTTTTCTTAACACTACCCGTTGTGGTTGATGTTGGAAGTGGTACATCAAGAAGCATGTCTTCAGTTTTCTTATAATAGTAGTCAGCATTAATTGTCAACCGATCCTTAAATAAACCAAGATCGAAACCGGCATCATACTGAGTTGTCTTCTCCCATTTAAGGTCAGCGTTACCAACTGAACTTGGGTAAAGACCCGGAGTTACGACACCACCCATTATAACATTCGTAGAGCTAATAAATGTTTGGGTAACATAACTACCAATTTCCTGGTTACCTGTCTGACCAACACTTAAACGAAGTTTAAGATTTGATATAACGTCTATTTTCTTTGCAAAATCTTCTTCACTCACTCTCCATGCAAACGAACCTGAAGGGAAGAAACCATATTTCGAATTAGATCCAAATCTTGAGCTACCATCTTCGCGACCTGTGGCTGTAAAGAGGTACTTACCTTTGTAGGTATAGTTGGCACGTGCAAAATAGGAGTTCAATGAATTCTGTCCATCCCAACTTGAAACCCTGGGTCTTGCAGCGGTACCTGCTCCAATATTATGCCATCCGTAGAAGTCATCAAAGTAGTTCGAATTCCAACCTTCGAAATTTTCATAACTATACCTTGACCATGATAGTCCGACCATACCTGTAAAAGCATGATCACCAATGGTTTTATTATAGTTAAAGTAGTTTTCGTTCTGCCAGTAGGTAGTGGTTTCAGTTTTAAGGTCAACAGATCCTTTTTCTCCTGTGTTAATTTCACGGCCTGCATATTTATTTTCTTTCTTGAAGTTTAAATCGACAGCAATGTTTGACTTAAAGCTCAGTTCAGGGGTGATTTTGTAGTTAAAAGTAACATCACCGGTGACCTGTGTGCGATTGACAAAATCCTCCACATCATTGGTGATATGAACTGGATTATGAGGCGTTTCACCAGCAGGAAAATCAGCATTACTACTCCATTGACCAGCATATGAACCATAAATAGGATCATTAGGATATTTAATGGGGAGTATTGAATAAGCCTCAACAGCTGCACGTGCGATACCTCCGCTAAAAAAGGATTCGTCATTGACTTGTTCCTTACTTCTGTTGATACCAAGGTTGGTACTTACACTAATGCGGTCACTAACTTTAATGTCACCATTCAATTTGCCCGAATAACGTCTAAAATTTGAATTATCGAGTAAGCCATCTTCAAGTGAATAACCTAAAAATGCTCCAAATTTTGCATTTTCGTTACCTCCACGAATGTTAACCTGGTGGTTGGTTGATGTAGAAGGTTTGAAAATCTGAGATTCCCAGTTGGTATCAAACCTTGGTTTATAGTATTTTCCATCAGCTCCCAACAGCGGAACTGAATAACCACCCTGTGTAGTCTGTTCAAATAAATAGGGCATTTCAGAATAGGTTTTTCCTCCTTCACCAGCAGGTAATATTGAAGCATCGAAGCTTGCAGACCAGTTTGGCGATGTGGCATACTTATTCACGTTCATCCATGCCTGTTTTGTAACATACATCATTTGTTCGGCATCAAGAACATAGAAATTTCTGTTCATTGTACCTCTTGTTACATAACCGTTGTATTCAACCTGAGTTTTACCGGCAATACCACGTTTGGTTGTAATAAGGATTACACCGTTTGATCCGCGTGCCCCATAAATTGCAGTTGCAGAAGCATCTTTCAACACGTCCATCGACTGAATTTCGTTTGGATTCAAAATACCCAAAGCATTTGCAACACCAACAACACCGTCAACTACAAAAAGTGGGTCGTTAGCCGAATTGATAGAGTTTGTACCACGGACACGAATCATGGCGTTACCACCCGGAGCTCCTGAACGTTCAATAATTTTAACCCCTGCAACTTTACCACCGATAGCCTGAGCAACATTCATTGCTGGTCTGTCGAGAAGTCTGTCAGCCGAAAGGTTTGTTACTGAACCAGTCAAGTCCTTTTTCTTCATTGTACCGTATCCGATAGCTACAACTTCATCAATAGCAGTTGTTTCATCTAAAAGAGCAACATCAACCACCGATTTACCCCCAATCGCTATATCCTGAGTTTGCATTCCCACGAATGAAAATGTAAGGGTTGTTGCATTATCAGGTACACTTAACGAAAACTTCCCGTCGGTATCTGTTACTATACCAGTTGTAGTCCCTTTAACTACAACAGAAACACCAGGAAGTGAGACTCCTGACCTGTCCGTAACCTTACCCGAAACCTTTTTGTTTTGTTGTTGTTCAATGGCTTCGAAGTGTCCTTTGGTGACTACGATGTTTTTATCGAGGATTTTATAAGAATAATCATCATTGAGAACTTTCTTGAGAACGTCATCAATCGTAGCATCTGTTACTTTTACCGATTGACGCTTTTCAAGGTTCATTTCTTCGCTCTTGAAGAAGAAGCCAAATTCGCTTGTCCGTTCAATTTCCCTGAAAATATCCACAATAGTGGCATTCTTCAAATTCAGGTTGATTCGGGCTGTCTGGCTGTAGGAGTTCGCAGCAGAAACCGAAATCATTGCAATAATAATAAGTCCAGCCGTTAATTTCATAATTCGGATAGTTTTTTCCCACCTTTGCTGAGCAATGCATAGCAAATCAAAAATTTTCTTCATAATTTTGACATGTTTTTAAGTTTAATTTAGAAACTGACCTCTATCAGTTTCGATTACTGAAATCAGGTGCACCCCTCCACGGGTGCACTTAGTTTTACAAATAAGCACTTTACTCTTTTCAATAAATGTACACGATGTCGCGCACCTCCTTTCTTTCGTCTATTTTGTATTTAATTTGATCGGTTAATGCAAGCATTTTCAGCACCATTTTTACGGTAGTTGTCCTTTTAATCACGCTTGTATACCTGGTACTTGCCAATGTTTTGTTACTGATAATAATCTCCACATTATACCAGTTCTCCAATTCAAGGCAAATATCCGTAAGGGATTTATTAATAAAAACAAATTTTCCGTCCTTCCATGCTGTCGAAATAGACGGATCTTGCTGAGAGACGGCCATTCGGTTCGTCTTTTTATCGTAATTCATATAATCACCGGGAATCATTGAAAGGATTGACTTATCCCCGTTTTTGAAAAGATCAATCTTTCCGCCAACAAGTGTGGCATAAACAGTTGGTTCAAAACTATATGACCTGATATTAAATTTAGTCCCAATATCCTTTACTTTGAAGTACCCCAAATCGACCTCAAATTTCCGGGCCGTATCGGGAATCATATCAAAATAAGCCTCGCCATTTAATTGGGCAGTCATCTCACCTTTTGAATTTCTTTGGAGTTGAATCTTAGAAGCGGAACTCAGCCAGATTGCAGAGCCATCTTCGAGATGAATGGTTGAAACAGATCCTTTTTCAGAAGTATAGGTAATATTTTGTGTCAAAACCTTCACCTCATTATTAACAGGAACCATATACCGCGTTAAAAACCCCAGCGAAAGCGCCATAATAAATACAGCGGCGTACCGAACCCACAAATCAGACATTCTGTAGATGGTTGCCGGTTTCACCCGATTCCAAAACCGTCTAAAGCTATCTTTCTGTAATTGAATGTTTCTATTCGAATTGAATTTCGAAATCGTATTTAAATTTTTGTAATGGTAAAAAACTTCGCGCAGGGCATTATCGTCCTCAAGCAATTTATAAAAATCACTCTTTTCTACTTCGGTCGCTGAATCATTTAAAATCTTGCTGAAAATTTCCTCTGACATTTTTTTTCTGAATTAATGACTAAACACACAAGTACTCCTTTACCCTATCGGAAATGTGAAAATATTTAAACATTTTTTCACATATTTTAAAACAAATTGGAAATCAGGCAGATAATTGCAATGTAATCCTTCAGTTCGTTACGAAGAATTCGCAGAGCTTTCGACATGCGAGCTTCAACAGTCTTTATACTAATCGTCTGTTTATCTGCTATTTCCTTATAATGAAGTTCTTCAAAACGGCTCAGAAGAAAGGTTTCCCTTAAATCGTCGGGGAGTGCAGCAATAGCCATGTCGATCTTTTCGCGTAACTCCTCAAACTCCATATAACTCCCCAACCTTTCCAGTGCCTCAAAATTAAACTGAACCTCAAGGTATTGAATGTTTTGCTGGTGCTTCAAGGCAATTTTCTGATTCCGTAGATAATTTAAGCAATTATTTTTAGTGATGGTATAAAGGAAATTGCGGATATTAAACTCGTCATTCAGTGTATCGCGTATCTCCCATAATTTCATAAAAGTATCCTGAACGATCTCTTCCGAGACTTTTGGGTCGTGAAGATATTGAACAGACAAATGGTACATTACCCCGAAAAAATCGTTGTATATTTCCTCAAAGGCTATTTTCTCACCTTCCCGAAGAAACGGAATAAGTTTATTGAGTTTAGCTGGATTCATTTCGGCTTAAAAGTATATAAAATATCAAGGACGAAATGCAAGGAGAAAAAATAAAAGCAATGCTCAGTTTTAGGTGCAAAATGGTGAGCGGTCGACAACGACATTGATGATTTTCGACATTGCAGAATGTGGAATATATTATCTTTGCCAGACAAAATATTTTAAAATGATTAAAGTTGTAACCGCTGCTCTCCTTTTCCTGTTTTTTGCACAGTTTCCATTGAACGCCCAGAATAATAGGCTCAAATTAGAAAAACAAAGGGAAGCTGCCAAAACAGATACCATCTTCAAAGGTTTTATATTTCCATCACACGACAGCATTCTTCACGTCAATCTGAGCGAAATTGAGATTATCTTCCCTTATAAGTTCAAAAATAAAAGGCAGGAAAGAAAATACAACCAACTCGAAGTGGATGTAATGAAAACATATCCACTTGCTTTGATCGTAAGTAGCGAACTGAATCTTGTAAATGCAGAACTTGATAGTATTTATACGGATAAGGCCAAACGAAAGACCTATATCAAATGGTATCAGGACTACGTTTACAAAACCTATATCGATTCGCTCAAGGGGCTGAATACTCAGCAAGGCAAGTTGTTGCTCAAACTTATTCATCGGGAAACAGGGAAAACTCCGTATGAGCTCATAAAGTCTTACAGAGGTGGATTAAATGCAATATTCTGGCAATCAGCTGCTTTTATGTTTGGAGCAAATCTGAATTCTGATTATAAACCCGAAGATGAAGCAATGATCGAGCATATTATCCGCAGGTATAAAGCGGGAGAATTCAATTAGGATAATGCGTTAATATGCCGAATCGATTATTTGAAAATAAGGTGGTTTAAAATCAATACTAATTAAAATATTTTTATTAGTTTCGCGATATCAATAAATTTATTTCCGATCTTTTGAATCAAATTAAATTTGGCTATTATGGATCTTTCAGTTAAACTACAAAGTAATAATCCGATATTCGACAACTACCTGTCATGTCTTCCTACGAATCTCACACACAGGGATATGCTGACGAAATACGAAAAAATCCCCACTTATATTTACTCCGAAAGTTCAGAGGCATCGATTGCGGTGGCAACTGAAATCGCAGGAGTAATCCTGGAGAAACAAAAAAACAAAGAAACATGTGTATTAGGCCTACCCACTGGTTCGACGCAAATTGGGATCTATGCCGAATTGGTAAGGCTTCATCGCGAAGAAGGGTTGAGTTTTAAGAATGTGATTACTTTTAACCTCGACGAATATTACCCGATATCTTCCTTCTCTCTTCAGAGTTACCATCACTTTATGCGAACGCATCTTTTCAATCATATTGATATCCTGCCCGAGAATATTCATATTCCGGACGGAACAATTATTCTTGATTCGGTGCATGACTATTGCCGCGAATATGAGAAAATGATTGTTGACGCAGGTGGTATTGATCTGATGTTATTAGGAATAGGAAGAACAGGACATATCGGATTCAACGAACCAGGTTCCGGGCGAAATACCCGGACGCGAATCATCACGCTCGATCCGGTTACACGTCAGGAGGAAGCAGATCAGTTTCAGGGATTTGTAAATGTGCCGCGAAGAGCGATCACGATGGGAATTGATTCGATTTTAAGTGCCCGGAAAATCATTTTAACGGCCTTTGGCGAATACAAAGCCAAAGTAATACAGAAGACGGTCGAGGAAGACCCTGACAGTCACGTCCCTGCATCGTTCATCCAATTGCACAACAATGCCAAAATCATCATCGACAGAAGTGCTTCTGCACATCTGATCAGAATTAAGACGCCTTGGTTATTGGATAGTCTCGACTGGACAGATGACCGGTTAGTACGGAAAGCTGTACTTTGGTTGTGCGGACGTACGAAAAAGCCGATTCTAAAACTTACCGGAAAAGATTATAACGATAATGGATTAAGCGATCTCCTGGCAATTGTAGGTGCGCAATACAAGATAAATATCAAAGTATTCAACGACTTACAACATACAATAACAGGATGGCCAGGTGGTAAACCAGGGGTTGAGGATACTTTCAGGCCTGAGCGTGCTGAACCTGCAAGAAAAAAAATCGTTATTTTCAGCCCCCATCCCGACGATGATGTAATCTCGATGGGTGGAACTTTGCTCCGTTTAGTAGAACAAGGTCACGACGTTCATGTTGCCTACCAGGTATCAGGGAATTTTGCCGTTTCGGATGAGTATGTAACCCGGTTCCTCGATTTTCACCACGAATATATCGGTTACTACGACTATAACAACGAAAAGGCGGAAGAACAACAACAAAAGGTTCTCTCTTTTATCAAAAATAAAAAAGAGAATATGATTGATATTCCAGATCTGAATAAGGTAAAGAGTCTGATCAGGCGAATGGAAGCACGGTCAGCCTTGCGCTATTTTGGGATTCCTGATGCCAATATTCATTTTCTCGACCTCCCATTTTATGAGACAGGAATGCGTTTAAAATCGCCTGTCAGCGAAAAAGATGTGAATATCATTATTGATCTTCTTGAAGAAATAAAACCTCACCAGATATTTGCCGCAGGTGACTTGTCAGATCCACACGGAACACATCGCGTTTGCCTCGATGCAATATTGATCGCACTCGAACATGTGAAGATGGAAAATTGGATGTCAAACTGTTGGGTTTGGTTATACCGTGGCGCATGGGCAGAATGGGAAGCTGACGAAATTGAGATGTCGGTTCCAATTAGTCCGATCGAACTTTCCAGAAAACGGGAGGCGATCCTCAGGCATCAATCGCAGAAGGAGGGCGCGATGTTTATGGGAGAAGATGAGCGTGAATTCTGGGAAAGGGCTGAACAGCGCAATCGGAGTACCGCTAAATTATACGATGAATTAGGGATGGCCGAATACGAGGCTATGGAAGCTTTTGTGAAGTATTATCCATGATATTGATTAAATTCGCACGCTCACTTCTTTAATAAAGATGAGGGCGTGCGAATTTTCAAAAAAATCAATCGTTTATTTTTACTCGTGGATATAAAGAAAGGCTATTCATTTATTTTTTTGCTGTTACTTCTGATCACAGAAACAGCTAATTGTCTGGCCGATAATCCTCCCGCAAAAGAGTTCCGTGGAGTTTGGATTGCCACCGTAAACAATATCGATTGGCCATCAGCACCCGGTTTACCCGTAGCTGTTCAGAAACGGGAGCTAACCGAATTAATTGAGCGCATCGAACGGCTTAATTTGAATGTGGTGATCTTTCAGGTAAGACCTGCATCCGATGCATTTTACCCATCAGAAATTGAACCCTGGTCGCACTTTCTAACAGGCAAACAAGGATTGGCCCCCGCCTCTTTTTTCGATCCGCTTGCCTTTGCCATTGAACTTTGTCATTCGAAAGGGATGGAATTACATGCCTGGTTCAATCCTTTCAGGGTACGCAACAACGGCTATTACGAACTCGCCCCAGGCAGTTTTGCTGCCCAAAATCCGCGTTACACCCATTTGTTCGATAATAAGCTTTTCCTTGACCCGGGAATCCCTCAGGTAAGAAATCATATCGTCAAAGTGATCATGGAGGTGGTTCGCAAATACGACATCGATGCCATTCATTTTGATGACTATTTTTATCCTTACCCAATCAGAGGCAGGAAATATCCCGATACAAAAACCTTTAGTACATACGGAAAACGATTTTATCCCAACAAATTAAGCGACTGGCGACGCGATAACATTAACAAGTTTATCGAGTCAGTTCATGATAGTATAAAAGCGTTTAAGCCGTCGGTAAAACTGGGCGTCAGCCCCTTTGGCGTATGGCGAAATAAAAGTGACGATCCAAACGGTTCGCCGGGAGTAAAGGCTACCACCTCATACGACGACTTATATGCTGATGTATATAAATGGCTCGCCAACGACTGGATCGACTATGTCATCCCACAACTATATTGGGAACAAGGAAATGTATTTGGCGATTTCACAGTATTGGCAAAATGGTGGAACGACCATTGTTTTGGGAAACCGCTTTACCTGGGACAGGCATTGTATAAATCGGCAGGGTATTCGAAGGTATTCACAAATCCAACAGAGATCAGTGAACAGATCAGCATTTTACGAAAATTCAAAAATGTGGGTGGCTTTGCACTCTATAGTGCCTCACAATTGGCTCAATTATCGGGTATTGTACTTACTGAATTCAACAACAATCTGTTACGAACCAAAGTAGACACCCCACATAATACACGATCTGCAACGATTGCTAAAAATATAGCACCTCCGCTTCCACCTGCACCTGTCGAAGAAAAGACTTTTATAGCCAATAAAAAATCGATCGCAGAAACCATCAATACAACTTACAACTCAATAATAGATACAGAACTACCAACTCCTGAGCAATTTACCGTGATAAAATCCCGCAAAGGGCTGGAAATTTCATGGGTAACGACAGCATCTATCAATGACAAAGGCTTAAAGTTTTCGGTGATGATCTTCGAACCTATATCAGGTGGCGGATATATTAATAATGTATTTAAAACAACCGAAGAAAAAAAAGTATTTATCCCGCGGAAATCAGATTTCAATCCATCGAAAGTGCTCTTTGGTATCGTTTCGACTAACGAAAATGGATATCAAAGCCCATTTCCAAAATTGTTTCGAATTAAAGGGAAGCGAATAATTTTCAATTAACAAACCAGAATTCTCGCCAGTTTTCAGCTTCCAGAATTCACTCCATCAACAAATAAAGCGCAAATGGAAGACAATAAAACGCTTATTTTCTAAGCCAGCCAAAACCCGAAAACAAATAGAAGTCTATCCTTTTTTCTTACCTTTGAGCCATTCCAGTCGGGGTTAACTCCGTTTATTCTGAAAGTACGCATTGAAAAATACAATCAAAGACAGATCTCATTGGCTGGATGTATGGATCCGGTTTCGATCGGGCGATCAATCAGCTTTTAGCGAAATATACGAGGAGTTCATCGACTCACTCTTTGCCTATGGCAGCAAGATTACGCGCGATCGTGAATTGGTAAAAGATTGTGTTCAGGATATTTTCGTCGATCTGCAAAGACTCCAACCGAATCTACACCACCCGGAATATATTGAATTTTATCTGTTTAAGTCATTAAAAAACGCAATTCTTCGTAAAGCGAAGGAAAACAAAAGAACGAATAGTTTACCAATTGAAGAGATGGTTAGTTTTGATCTGCAATTCAACATCGAGCAGGATGCTTTCGATCTGGAATCGGATCGTTTTCGTATAGAAAAGCTAAAGACTATACTGCAAACCCTTGACCCTCAAAAAAGAGAATTACTGTTCCTTAAATTTAGCACAGGCCTGAACTACGTCGAAATCGGCAATTTACTGGATTTAAACCCTGATACTGTTAAAAAGCAAGTCTACCGTACACTTGATCACCTACGCGGGAAGTTTGGAAGTCAGTTAATGGAACTGCTGATGATTTGGGGAATCAGGCCATAAATAGTTAAATAAAAAATAAATTTCGCAAATTCTGTCCCTTTTCTTATTTCTATTCCTCTTAGAAGTACAAACTATAACTAATGACACCATTCGATCAAAAATTTATCGAGAACCCGCAATTCTTAAAGTGGATATTCAATACGAATCCGTCTATTGATTTCTACTGGGAGCAATACATGATTGAAAATCCCGAAGAGAAAAGCCAGCTTCTTGAACTCAAACAATGCTTAACAGATCTCAAATTTACAAATAGTCTGCTACTTCAATTTGAAAAGGATGAGTTGGCAAAACAGGTGAGTAGAAGAATCAATCTGAATTTGAAGTCTGGAAGACGACGGTTGATCGTAAATTCGTTCATGAAGTATGCTGCCGTAGCCCTTGTTTTTGCGGTAATTGGAGGACTACTGGTTTACCTGAATACAGATAAAGAATCGATTTATCAGCAGCAAATCAGCCAAATGATTCCTATGCCATCAGCAAATCAGGGACCTTTGCTGATTACTTCGAATGGTGAAAATGTCAACCTGAAAAAATCAAACTCCACAGTCGATTATAGCAGAAACGGATCTATCGTTTTAAACAACGATTCGATTATCCAGCCCAATACTGATTTACCTGATGTACTAAACCAAATCATCATTCCTTACGGTAATCAATCAAGAATTGTATTATCCGATGGCACAATCGTTTGGCTAAATGCAGGTAGCCGATTGATCTATCCGACATTGTTTAAAAATAAAACCCGCGAAGTCCTCCTTTTTGGTGAAGCCTTTTTTGAGGTGGCAAAAAATCCAGAAAAACCATTCATCGTAAAATTATCAGGAATTGATATTAAGGTACTTGGAACGCAGTTTAACGTTTCGTCGTACGAAGAGGATGAGGTCATTCAAACCGTATTAAAGGAAGGAAGCGTAGACATCCGGCGAAAAGGGACGCTGTTTTTCGAACATGATATCGTGCTTAAGCCAAATCAAATGGCATCGTTCAATAAAACAACAAACGATACAAAAATAAAGACCGTTGACCCTGATTATTATACCCTATGGACCAAGGGATTGATCAGTTTCGACGACATTGATCTGAATCGTGTTATTCAAAAGGTGGAGCGGTTCTACAATATTTCGATCAATTTTTCAGATCCTGAAAAGAAGATCATGCGCATTAGTGGTAAACTCGATTTAAAACAAGGGAGAAAGGAGGTGATGGAATACCTGGAGAAAGTTTCTTTGTCCAGGTTCGAGCAAGTTCAAGAAGGTAAATACACTATAAAATAGAAAAAAAACCGGAAAATGGTGGAACATTTCCCGGTCGGAATAAACACCAAATCAATTCAGTATTTATTAATTAAGACAGTTCAAAATTATGCAAAAAAAATGGCTTACAGGCTTTCCTGATCAGGAAAGTCAAAAAAAATTGTGGCGAATTATGAAATTGACCATCGTGTTACTTATTGGGTTTATGATGACATTATCAGCGAATAGTTATTCGCAGAAAACCAAACTAAATGTCAACCTAAACAACACAACAATAAAGGATCTTTTCGGATACATCGAACAGAACAGTGAATTTGTTTTTCTTTACCGCAGCGAAGACTTCAACACCGAAAAAAAAGTGACCATTGAAGCAAAAGATGCTACAGTCAACGAGATATTAGATCAGGCACTTAAAGACGAAAAAGTAGTTTACGACGTCTACGAACGGCAGGTCGTAATCCGCAAAGCGGGCGAACCGGCAGTAAACACACAGCAACCTCAAAAGAAAGTTATTTCGGGAATTGTAACTGATATTAATGATCAACCAATTCCAGGTGTGACTGTTTTGGTAAAAGGAACGACGACCGGTACGACAACAGATAATACAGGGAACTTTAAACTTTCAATACCAAATGATGCCAGAATGTTGACATTCTCTTTTATGGGAATGAAAACGCAAGACGTAATTGTCGGGAAAAAAGCAATGTACAATTTGGTACTCGAAGACCAGGCGATTGGATTGGACGAAGTTGTTGCAGTAGGATACGGAACACAAAAGAAATACTCTGTTATCGGCTCAATAACAACTATTAATCCGTTGAAATTGAAATCAGGGACTACACGATCATTGAGTAACAATTTAGCTGGTCAGCTTTCCGGTGTAATAGCCGTTCAACGATCAGGCGAACCAGGCTACGACAATTCAAACTTCTGGATCAGGGGTATTAGTACTTTTGGTGGAAACAAGAATCCGCTGGTTTTAGTAGATGGTATCGAACGCTCACTTGATAATATTGACCCGGAGGAAATTGCTTCTTTTTCGATATTGAAAGATGCTTCGGCAAGTGCTGTTTATGGCGTACGTGGAGCTAATGGCGTTATCCTTATCAATACGAAACGTGGAGAAATTGGCAAGCCTAAAATTACTGTTCGCGCAGAACAAGGCTTTACCCAGCCCACTAAATTGCCTCAATTCGTAGGAGCAGCAGATTATTTGGGAACAATGAACAGTATCCGGACAGAAAGTGGAAAAATACCACTTTACAGTCAGGAACAGATTGACAATATAAGAAATAAGGTAGATCCCGATTTATACCCCGATGTAAATTGGTTGGATTTAATTACAAAGGATCAGGCAACAAATAGCCGTGTGAATTTTTCCGTTTCAGGTGGTTCTAAAGTATTAAGGTATTCTTTGGTCTCTTCTTTTTATAGTGAAAATGGAATTTTAGAGCGTGACAAATCGCAGGGATGGGATTCGTCGTTGAAATTAAAACGATATAATGTTCGTTCCAATGTCGATATGAACCTGACGCCAACTACATTATTCAGGTTTAATATTGGAGGTTATATGCAAGATCGTAACTC
>Ga0302296_1000384_pt1 | contig 37247 bp, 31 predicted proteins | sample III_Fen_N3_1_FD_194546 | JGI IMG/M metagenome (GOLD analysis project Ga0302296, IMG submission 194546) | Peat permafrost microbial communities from Stordalen Mire near Abisko, Sweden - III_Fen_N3_1 | ecosystem: Environmental > Terrestrial > Soil > Wetlands > Permafrost | place: Sweden: Abisko... | reverse complement strand
TCTACAGTTGCTGTTACCCCATATATATACCATCGGTTGACTTTATGGTGTATTTATTAAATAATCAGACGATTACAGATATTAGCTTGACGGCTATGGCATTAGGAGGTCATTATATTTTTAAATCAGCAATGTAATAACTTTTAAAAATGTCTTATTATTAATTGTTATGGAACTTATTAAAATTTTTCTCTTTGACACAGTAATTACAGATATAGGTATATATAAAATCATCCCAAAATACCGGTGAAAACTATAATCATAGTAATAAGCAAGGCTTTTCCTTTACCGATAATATCGGAACATTTACCGAATAGGTTTTAGCTGATTGTTTTTTAGTATTGATCTTTGATTCGAAATTAAATACTAAATAAAAGCGAAGTTCTATGCATCACAAATTATATAATACAATTAATCCATCAATAGCCGTTGAAGTACATGGACTGGTAAAACATTTTGGAGATAATCGTGCGGTAGATGGAATAGATTTACAAATTCCAACCGGAACTGTTTACGGAGTATTGGGACCAAATGGAGCAGGTAAAACAACGGCTCTCAGAATATTATCTACTTTAATGAAACCAGATAAAGGCTCTGCTAAAATATTTGGTCATGATATTCTTACCGAAGGACAAATTGTACGGCAGTTGATAGGACTTACAGGACAGTACGCTTCAGTAGATGAAAAACTATCGGCCAATGAAAATCTCTATATCTTTTCCAGATTACTAGGTTTCAGCAGATCTGATTCACGAAAGAAAACAAAAGAACTGCTCGAAGAATTTGGGTTAATGGAAGCAGCAACACGACCCTTGGCAAAGTTTTCGGGAGGAATGCGTCGCCGGCTTGATTTGGCAGCAAGTCTTATTTCAAAACCTCCATTGATCTTTTTAGATGAACCAACTACCGGATTAGATCCACGAACCAGAATACAGATGTGGAATACCATTCGCAGTTTGGTTTCAGACGGATCGACGGTTATTCTCACCACACAATATCTCGACGAGGCTGATCAACTTGCCGATCATATTGCTGTTATTGATCGAGGTAAAGTAATAGCTCAGGGAACACCTACGCAGTTAAAAGCATCGGTTGGTGCGGCAACCCTTGAGTTGAAACTTATTGATAAAACAGAATATGAGATAGCAAAAACGGTGATTCAATCTTTGTTATTAGTAGAAGGACACTTTTCGAGTGAAGGTATTTTAACCGCTCCCTTATCTGATCCCGAACTCATTACCGATGTGCTCTTAGCATTACGAAATAGAAATATACAACTCTCGGAAGTCAGCGTTAAGACTCCAACATTAGACGAAGTATTTCTGGCAATTACCGGACACGAAACCGAAAAAGTAGCGGTAGAAAGTACGTTCTCTTTAACAACGAACAATAAATAAATCAGAAACTATGAAACAGACAAATGATAGAGCACAATTGGTTCTTTCGAATCAAACAAGTTTAAATCAAACCATCCGTCAATCATTAATTATGGCTTATCGGGGATTACTCAAAGTGCGTCGTACACCCGAACAGTTAATCGATGTAACGCTGCAACCCATTCTATTCACATTGATGTTTGGTTACCTTTTCGGTGGAGCAATTTCTGGAAATGTACACAATTACCTTCCTTTGTTAATACCGGGAATTTTGGTACAATCTATTCTAACCGGAGCAGTAACAATTGGTGTTCAACTTCGCGAAGATATGGAAAAAGGCGTTTTTGATAGATATAAATCGATGCCCATAGCTCGTATCGCTCCTTTGGCTGGTGCTTTACTTGCTGATACTATTCGTTATGCATTAGTTACAATACTTACCTTTGCTACTGGTTATTTGATGGGATACAGACCCGAAACCGGTTTCGCAGGCATCCTTTTGGTTAGCGTTCTTGTTATTTCTTTTGCATGGTGTGTTAGTTGGATCTTTGCTTTGGCAGGTGTAGTTGGGAGAAGTGCTGCAGGTGTTCAGGGTATTTCTATGATGATTCTCTTTCCGTTGACCTTTTTGTCGAACGCCTATGTACCGGTTGAAACCTTGCCTAAAGTACTTAAATGGTTTGCTCAGATAAACCCGGTATCGCATTTAGTCACAGCGATTCGTGAAATTATTAATCATGGCGTAATAACGCATGATTTTTGGTTGTCTGTACTAGGAGGATTAGTTATACTTTGTGTTTTTGCTCCGCTCACCGTAAGAGCTTATCGAAATAAAGTATAAATAGTAGGAATTGGTTTTGTTCCATTTGATTTAAAATGAGCCAGCGATTTACGAAGACTGAAAGAAATTCAAAGCTTTTGTCATATTCATATTGAGATTAACATTAAACGAGCCTTTGTAATTGAAATTTCAAAAAAGGCTTATTATATTTTGTGTTCCTTTTGTCAAAGTGCCTTGGTTGAAAATAAAGTTTCTATAACAAAGAACTTAAAATAGAAAAAGAAAAGCTTTAATTTGCATTGAATATCATGCTTAATAAAGCTTTCTTCTTTTAAAAGTAGCAGCATTTCTTCGATTGATAAAGGAGGTCAGTATGCAAAATGTATCCATTAAAAAAAATGAAATCAATGATAGACCAAACAACAATAAAAAAGATAAATACAGTTATTCAAGCATTTTTCGAACATAACGCAGCAATAATAAAAGTACGTGCTAAAGACTTAATGCCTCATTTTATCGCAGCTGGCATTTTTAAGAAGGACGAAAAACATGGTTTACCCATTCGCGAATTTTTACGCGAATTAGATAGAGCAGAAGAATTGCACAGTATTCCGTTTGTGTATGCCGAAAGAATCGATAAAAACACAAACTGGTATTTTGTTCCATCGCCAGCAGTAATTTCACAAATTATAGCTGAAAAAGTAAGCGTTCCCACAAAAAAAGAGATAGCTATTAAGAAACGTTTGGAAAGCGACGAAGCTTATGTCATTGATTTGTGTGATACTGTTTTAGGCGAAAAGGCCGAACGACAAAAACGTTTCAGTTTCCTCCTTGGCGATCTTCACAAAGATGGTATTACAAGATCACAATTACCTGTCAATGCCTATTATGAAAGTCTCAAACTTGTGGTTGAATACAAGGAAGGACAGCAGGTAGAGGCTGTTGATCTTGGTGATACACTACAGGTCGAAGCCCTCAATGGAATTAGCCGTGCGGAACAACGTAAAATATATGATGAAAGACGTGCCGAAGAATTACCGAAAAATGGCATAACCTTGATTACAATAGCATATTCTGACTTTAGCTACGATAGTACGAACAAGATAGTTAGGAATATTATGTTGAATATGGAAATGGTGAAAACGAAATTGAAGGACTTTTTGAACTAAGGTTGAATCCCGTTCCTGTTGCTTATATCAATAGCTTTACTGTAACGACAAACAACATTTTTTATATTTTTTGCCACTTCCACAGGGACAAAGTGCATTTCTATCTGTGCTGGCACTAGTCTGTGATTTTTGTGGGACAAATTTTCCATCAACATAAAACCAACGGTCATGTTCTTTACAAAAGTTTGATATTTCATGATGTATCTGCTCGTGTCCGCTTGCATCACGGTAATATGCTTTAAATTCAACGATGCCAGTGGTATCAGTACTGGTTCCGTTTTGGCAGCGAATAATTTCGAGTTTTAGCCAAATATTTTCTTTAGACCATTGTACAATTTCGTTGCGATTGTAATGTTTTCTGTTTTTGGATTGTACGGTATTGTATAGATATTCAGCATCGCCAATACAATAGGCTGTATATCTTGATTTCATTAGCGATAACGCTGTTGTTGCCGATTGCAGTTGAATCACCGATTCACAACAGTTCGTAAAGCTAGCCGAACCACAGGGGCATTGTATCATTTACATTATATTTAGAGAAGAAAAGAAGCAAGCAAATTTACTGCTTTTTTGCAAAGCTACCTTTAGAAATTTTTCAAACGTCCTGAATAGTATAGGTTAATTTTTTCCCAGAATCAATAAAGAATATTTGTTCCCGAACTAGCCTTAATAAAATATCCTTTCCCAGGTTCAAAGTTCGATATCGAATTTAACGTTCCCGAAGGTAGCCAAAATCCATCAAAGTTTTTAACGGTTAAAATTGGAAGACTAGTCAGTTTTGTACTAATACTCTGAACCGATGGCAATGGATTTCCAACTAAATTCCAACCAGTTTTAATTGATGTAGAATGAGGTAGGGGAATTGACGTTCCTAAAATATGTAAAGTTGTTACTTTTGTTGCTTTTACAAGATAAGCTTCACCATCGACAATAGATTTTAATGAATTCAAACTTGAAGATTGACCATTTTTCCAAAATCCATCGAATGTTTTTATTTCATCGATATTTGTAAGTATACTTTTGAAAACGGTATCGATTGTTTTATTCGTTGGAGATACATAAAACGAAATAAGATTCCAACCTAGATTCAATACTACTGGTTGATCAATCGTTCCATTACATTTTGAATTATTTGCATCGATTACAGCAGTTACAGGAGTTCGAACACAAGCACTTCCAACAGATATTTTCCAATCGTAAAATAAGCCATACCATGCACTTTGCCAGCTTTCGTCATAGGTAAAAGAAATATATCCTGAATACGAATATGGAAACGTTCCACCTGAAGCTTCAAATGTTAATGCATTATTAGTTCCAACAGCATCGATAATATAATCGCCAGGAACGATAAAGAAATTTAGTGGAATTGTTTGTTTACCTACAGCGAGTCCTGTGACAGTTTTTGTATTAATAACGGTTGTTCCTTGTTTTAAATTAATAGTTACCGAGGTGTTTGCTGTAGTTACATAAACGGCTACACTAACCAATGTTACAGACTTCGTTACAGTTACTAAATTGTACTTATCTGTTCCTCCAAAATCGGCAGCTCCTAATCCCCAAGAACTACCTGTACCAACAGCAGTTTTTCCTAAACTACCTGCAAATCCGCCACTTTCTTCAACATAATATGTTTTGGTTGCAGTTACTAATGGAGTATAACTTGATCCTGTTATTAAAGATGTTCCACCAGAAGCAATATCAAACCAAGAATAACTACTAGTTCCAGTTACCGATAGAAGCGCGTTACCTGATGAGCAAAGAGTATCATTAATAGTTGATAATAATTTTGATGTTACGATTACAGTATCCGAAACATTTGGACAACTTGCTGCGCTCACTGTTACCATATATGTAGCTGGTTTTGTTACGGTAATTGCTTTTGTAATTTCACCAGTACTCCATTTGTAAGTAACATTTGATATTGTTCCATTTCCTGCATCAAAACTTGCATTACTCGACGAACATAATTCAACATCGGCACCTAAATTTATTTGCAAAGTTCCACTTACAATTTTCTCGCTCGACTTAACACAACTATTACTATCCACATCAACTTTATAAGTTCCAGCTTGTGTAATTGTGAGATTTGGATTTGTTTGTCCAGTTATTTTAACACCATCTTTATACCAAGTAAATGTTTTTCCAGTTGCTGTTAAATTCGAAACTAATGTTCCTGATGTTGTTCCGCAAATAGTTGTTGGACCAGTAACATTTGGAATTGCGCAACCACTTGCAATAGCTGGTGATATCGCATATAAATAACCATATAAAGCTGTTTTGCAACGCATAGTTTGTTGTGGTGTAAATTCGTTAGCAGCATAAACATAACGTGTATTGTAATACATTTCAGCAAGTGGCCAATTTGTTGCAGCAGGATAGTTTTTATTTGTCATCCACGTTGGATTTCCCATTGCCATTGTTCCACCCCAATCGGCAACATTTATATATGGAGTATGACCAGGATGAACACCTGGAGTTCCATCGCTCCAACCTGATGTATACATATTTTCAACACTTCGTTTTGTTGCTAAACTCGTTGTTGCGGTTGTCATTTGAATCATATTGGCAGGATTGCGACCAAGAGTCCAATCGGCTTCTAATATCATTGCATTTTCGAACAATGTTTTGTCGGTTCCAGCTGCAGAAATAGCATGTGCAATTATTGTTCGTTGTAAACCCATTTCTGTTTGAAACCAACCTGTTGTATTATCGCTTGCACGACGCGAAGGACGTGAAGTTGTATAATTTGCCTCCATTGTTTTCGCTTCGTTTACAATAGAAGCTTTCATATTATTGAATAATGATGGGAAATTAACTGTTTGTTTTGTCATCAAATAAGCTGCAACCGAGTATAGTTGGTTTTGATTATTATTCTTAATTGTTGCTGTTGTCGAAGTACAAGAACTTAAAGTATTTATCATTGCTTCGTAAGTTGCAGTACCCGTAATATTATATAAAAATGCTGCAGCCATAAGTTTTAAATCCTTACCTGTAATATTTCCCGAACCTATTCCTACAGTATTGGTAAGTTGTTGATCGGTTTGAGAACTTGCATACGTATATGCTGCAATAGCACTATCACGATATAATGCCATTAAAGTTGATTTTCCAGCTATTCGAAAGCAATTTGCCAACATCGCAGCATTTGCAGCATTTGCCCAAGCTGCCACGGTTGTTATTCCTGCTTGAAAAAATTCATGCGTTGTAGCATCTGGATTATTGATTCCATGACTATAACCTTTACCATCACGCAAACGAAGCCAATAATCTACTTCGTAACGAGCTTCATCAATTATATCGGGAATTCCATTTCCACTTTCAGGTATTCCTAAGTTATCATCAGAAATTGCTCCGTTGCTAAGGAAATAGGGCAGAAGCATGTCGTAAATTATCGAAATATGACCTAAATGTCTGTCCCAATCCATTGCATCTCGATGTCCTCCCCATGCATTGGGATTGGTTGGATTTCCAGCTTTTTTATAGGCAGCCCATTCTTGTTTCAAATCCCATTGATCGCCACTTCCTAAAGTCGCCCAATTAGCATGGTAAGGTTGCATTGTGGTAATCGAAACTTTACAATCGGCCGGTGCTGAACCAGGTAACCATTGTGGTTGAAGTGGAACTGGATTCATACTTGTTTTTGCCAATCCTACACGCATATAAGCAAATCCCAATGTAGAAATTTTAAATGGATCAAAATAGGTGTCGGCACTAATTTTAAAATCCTCACTACAACCAATACCATTTACCACAATTCGGTATGTTCCAGCAGTATTAAACCCAGTAAAATCGGCTTTCCAAACCGCACTTCTTATAAATTGATGTCCATCGGTAAATTCGCTTGCTGCCGCTTTCCACAATGCTAGTGTTCCAACCTTTTGACTTGTGCCTGTCGATACATTATAGAGCAAAACATCGTTACCAACAAAAGAACTATAGTCCCTTGCACCACCGTCGCCCATCCACATATATACGTCTGCAGCTTTTATTGAGGCTGCGGTTGAATAACCTACAAGATTAACTTTTATCGCTTCGGTTTTACAAGTATTAATATCATAGGTAAAGGTTTTTGTATTAACATCTGAGTTTAGTCCAGCATTAATTTCAATGGTATAGCTTTTACCTTGAACCATCGATTGTGGTAATTTTAAGAATATTGAATGTTCATAAGCCCAATCGTAATTATAATCGTTTGTTGAGGTATTCCATGCTTCTTGCGACATTCCATCTAATTTCGATTTACGATAAACCGATGTTGGAGAAATACCTGTAGTTCCAAAATTAGCATCATCGGTCGACTTAATTTTCCAATTCGAAACTGTTGCAACGCTTGTAGTATTTAAGGCAGTTCCATAGCTTACCAATTGATTGTCGTTTGCACTACTACCGTTGTTGGAATACGCATAAGTTGCTGTTGTGTTTTCTGTAAATGTAACATCACCATCTTTAAAGAAAAGCATGATGTAGTCTTTATCAACAACTTTAACTTCAACAAGTTTCGTTGCAAAAGTATTTTGAAATGAAATTCCGATTATTGCAGTCAGAATAAGGATTCGATAATAATGTAGCTTCTTCATAAACTTCTTTTTATTGTTTATGAGTACAAAGATACTCTAACTATATACGAACGAGGAATTAAAAATTATCATTTAGTGGATAATAATCTATCATTTTACTGAGAGATTATTTACAAAAGTCGGAAGGCGACTGTTTATAGTATTCTTTAAAACATTTACTAAAGTATTTTGGGTCAGAAAAACCAACTTTATAGCAAACCTCTGCTATTGTATATTTGCTTGTTTTTAGCATTTCTTCGGCTTTTTGTAATCGTATCGTTTTGATTACATCATTGGGCGTTAATTCTGTTAATGCTTTTATTTTTCTGTAGAATTGTATTTTACTATAGTTTGCATTTTCACTTAACATCTCGACATTTAAATGAACGTTGTCTATATGTTTATGAATAAAAGAAATGGTTTTTTCAAGCAATTCTTCGTCATGCGATTTTGGCAATTCAGAATCGTTTGTCGCTAATTTACTTTTTTGTGAAACAATTTCAAATAGCTTTGTTTGCTCAGAATTTGTTCGAATTAGTTCATCGTTTATCTCTTTTAATTTCTCACTCTGAGCAAGTAATTCGTCTCTTTGTAACAGTATTTTCTGAGTTCGTTCAAAAACTCTTTGTTCTAATAAAAAAGCTTGCTTTTTTATAGATTGAAGTCTTACGTTAATTGTTATTAATGTAATAACTATTATACAGATAATTACAACGAATATAAACCACCATGTTTTCCAAAATGGAGGTTGTATTGTTAAATTCAAATTAATGTATGAAGCTTGATTCTTTTTGCCATTTATATATGCTTTGAGTTTAATTGTATATTCACCATTATTCATGTTTGGAAACAGGAGTTCATGCTTATTTCCTAAATATGTCCATGATTTTCCATCAATGGAATATTCATACGCTATTTGGCTTGAATAATGCAATGTAAGGGCAGCAAATTCAATAGCTATATTGTTTTGAGAATAGTCTAATACTATTTTTGATGATCGATTATATTTAATCGATTTTCCGTTAACATTAAGATTTGTTATTTTAAAATTCAAATCGAGATGTCTATTCTTTATGCTATCTCCTCTTATAATCATAAAGCCATTATCGCCTGCAACAATGTATTTCCCGTTTGTAAGTCGATTTACGAAATTGTATACTGCATTTGAAACCCATATTCCATCTGATTTTTCAATATTTTCGACCGATAATGTATTGATGTTAATTTTAGAAATACCATCTAAGGTACAAACCCATGCGATAGTATCAATACAAGAAACACTTTGAATATTTGATGATGGTAAACCGTTATTAACACTTAGAAAACGTACTTTTTTTGTTTTTGTATTTATTATAGTAAGTCCATCAAAGCTGCCAATCCATAATAGACCATTTTTATCTATTGACATGCTATTTGCAATATTATTACTTAAAGGTCTATCGGGTAACCATAAGTTATAGTGATCGATTAAGGTAAAGTTTTGATCAAATTCATATAATCCATCACCTAAACTTGATATCCAAATGTTTTTTTGACCATCAACGATAATGCTATGTAAGTATGCGTTAATTTTCAAATACGAATTATGCCATTTTACACTATCAATGTTAATCGATTGCTTTGTTTTGATATTGTATTTTAACAAACCTTGACCCATTGATGCAACGACTAAGGTATCGGATTTATATAGGGTAACATCATACACATTCTTTATGGGAATTCCCTTTGATTGTAAGGCTATATTTTCGAAACTTGATGTTTGAAAATGATATACAGATAATCCTCCGCCGTAAGTACAAATCCATAAATTTCTTAATTCATCGGGTACTAGTTTTATTATTTTATTCGACTTTACTATGGTTGTTCCAACAGCTTGGATTTTGTTCTTTAAAACATCGCAGATATGCAAACCACCACCGTCGGTTCCAATCCAAAGCCTTGAAGCATTTTCATTATAACAACTTGTAACAATATTAGATTGTAAACCTTCGTGTTTGTTATTTGTTGTGTTAAAATAGTTGTCGTAATATTTTGGTTTATAAAAAAGAACATCTATTTCATTGGCCAAAAGTCCAAGCCAAATATTATTTGCTTTATCGACATATACCTTTAATATGGTATTGTTTCCAATGCCTTCTTTCAATGAATTATCATTATCGACATGTTTTATGATTTCCCCTAATTCAGTTACGATAAATAAACCATTATTTTCTGAAGCGATATAAAAGTTATCGTGCGAATCGATACAACTATGCGTTATATCAATGGTTTTAATCTTTGAAAGCACAGCTGTTTTGTCGAATCGCTTACTCTTTTCGTTATATTGATAAATCGTCGTAGCAGTTACGACATAAACCTTGTTCTTCTGTGAAACAATAATCCTATTTATATTTGAAGTATTTCCTGTAAAGGTAATTTTAGAAAATGTACCGTTTTCAAAGCGGTATATTTCAGATGAACTACAGAGCCATAATCGATTGTTATGGTCAAAAATAGAAAATGAAAACTTGGAGTTATTTTCTCGTTTTGGTGAAAAAGGGAAAAATGTTTTTTGTTTCTCATTCTTATTGGTACTGCATTTGAATACCATACTTTTATCGGCAGCAATGAAATACTGATTACCTTCTTTATCTGCTGAAATAGAGGTTACCGTAAAATTACTGTCGATACCATTTTTTAAATCAATAAGTCTTTCAAAGTTGTTTGTATTACGGTTATAAATATGTAATCCTCCACGTGTTCCAACAAACAAAATACTATCGGGACTTTCATAAACACAGGTTATAATGTTACTTGCTAGCGACTGCTTATTTCCTTGAATAGTTTTGTAATTTGTGAAAGTGTAACCATCATATTTCACCAAACCATTTGAAGTGCCAAACCACATAAAACCCTCGTGGTCTTCAATAATATTATCGATTTTACCTGATGGCAATCCATTTGAAACCGTATATTTCTGAATAGAATAATCAAGTTCTTTCGACGAAACGTGTAATGAAACAAAAAACAGAAATGCTATGGTTATAACCTTATACATTTTGAGCAGATTTATTTCCTATAAAAGTACTCTATTTTCCGATTTCGGATTATAGAAAATAGTAAAATAGCAAAGGCTCCTTTTATAGACCAGCTTCGCAAGTTCAGACATTATTCCTAAAAGATAGGTCATAGCATTTCTGCTTGAATTGAAAACGTACATTTGATACCGAAAACACAAGTAGTATTGAGGGTTAAAATGGAATAAAACAACTTGTAATGGTAACGTTTATTTTGAGATTAAGGAAAGAATAATTGTTACAGAATGTTTTGATTTTTTGTGAAAAATCGTTATTTGTTGAGGTTATACAAAAGAGCAAGGCTGGTCCAAACCTGCCTTAAAAGTCATTATGTAATCAATAACATATACGAAAGTTGCCTGTAACAAAGTAATTGTTATAAACAAAATGTACTTTAACTCCCTTTAATTCTTTTTAAAGTATATATTTGTAGTAACATTATAGCCAATGGTAAGATATATAACTCTTTGATTGATATAGAATGAAATCTCAAGACAAAACCAAAGAACAACTATTAGAAGATATCCGGCAATATGAATTTGAAATTAGCGAATTTAAAAAGGCTGCAAATCATTATCAGAAAATTGGCGAGGCATTAATTCAAGAACGTGAATTATATGCTGATTTGGCAAATGCACTTCCTGCTGGGATATACCGATTACGAGTTTTTAATGTTTTATCATTACTCGAGGAAAAATGGACTTCCACGAATGATGCACCTTATACTATAGAATTTGCGAATGACCGTTTCTTTGAAATACTTAAGTTAGATAGGCTTGCTTTTGAAAAGAATCCAGCTATCATTAACAATTATATTTTCGAAGAAGATAAAGCAGAATTTGCCAGACTGAATGTAGAAGCGAACAAGTATGTTACTCCGTTTATCTGGGAAGGTCGTTTCAACGTTAAAGACAAAACAATTTGGATACATTTTGAATCAATTCCACGTGTATTGGAAAATGGTGATATCATATGGACAGGCACGTTAAATGATGTGAGTACACGTAAAAATTCGGAATTGAACCTCGCTTCCAAAAATCAGGAATTAGAGACATTAAACGCCGAGAAAGTAAAGTTTCTATCTATCATTGCACATGATTTAAGAAGTCACTTTAATGCAATAAAAGGATTTAGCGAACTGCTTGTTGAACATAGTAACGCAAAGGAATATGAATCAACAGGAAAGTTTGCTACTATTATACTGCATTCGTCTAAAAAGGCAATGGATTTACTTATGAATTTAATGGAATGGGCTCAATCTAAGACTGGCAGGATGGAGTTCAATCCAGAAAACATCGAAATGATGGATTTTATACATGAAACAATACTTTCATATACTGATATTGCCGAAGAAAAATCAATTACAATTAAAAAAGATTTGCCACACAATCTGTCTGTCTTTGCCGATAAAACGATGATTACTATTGTTTTTAGAAATTTAATTACCAATGCTATAAAATTTACGATGCCAAGTGGCGAGGTCATTCTTTCGGTTGTGGATAAACAAACTGAGATTGTTTTTTCGTTAAGAGATACTGGTGTTGGAATACCTAAAAAAAATATTGGAAAATTATTCCGCATAGATCAATTCTACTCAACCACTGGTACCAATAAGGAAATTGGAACCGGTCTGGGCTTAATACTCTGCAAGGAGTTTATTGAAAAACACAACGGAAAAATTTGGGTTGAAAGCGAAGTAGGAAAGGGCTCAACCTTTTATTTTTCCATACCCTGTAATGCTCAACAATAGATAGGAGGATATTGAAATTCTAAGTGCAATAATGCGCTTAAAGACCCACTAACTCGAACATGTTGTTTGGACGAAGGAGTTCGAAGCTAAGTAGTAAAAACTTATGTTGAAACTCCTAAGCCACACCTTCTAGGAGTAAAAACATGCGTTCAAACTCCTAAGCCTTACCTTCTAGGAGTAAAAACATGCGTTGAAACTCCTAAGCCTTACCTTCTAGGAGTAAAAACATGTGTTGAAACTCCTAAGCCATACCTTCTAGGAGTAAAAACATGCGTTGAAACTCCTAAGCCTTACCTTCTAGGAGTAAAAACATGCGTTGAAACTCCTAAGCCTTACCTTCTAGGAGTAAAAACATGCGTTGAAACTTCTAAGCCATACCTTCTAGGAGTAAAAACATGTGTTGAAACTCCTAAGCCTTACCTTCTAGGAGTAAAAACATGTGTTGAAACTCCTAAGCCTTACCTTCTAGGAGTAAAAACATGTGTTGAAACTCCTAAGCCATACCTTCTAGGAGTAAAAACATGCGTTGAAACTCCTAAGCCACACCTTCTAGGAGTAAAAACATGCGTTGAAACTCCTAAGCCATACCTTCTAGGAGTAAAAACATGCGTTGAAACTCCTAAGCCACACCTTCTAGGAGTAAAAACATGCGTTGAAACTCCTAAGCCATACCTTCTAGGAGTAAAAACATGCGTTGAAACTTCTAAGCCATACCTTCTAGGAGTAAAAACATGTGTTGAAACTCTTAAGCCATTATCTAAAACGGTTCCAAAGTTCTTTCTCGGCTTTTCCAGACTCTGCTAAAACCATTGTTATTTCTTTGATTCCTTGGTTGAAAAGCTGTTTGAAAGATTCTCCTTATTTTCAAGACCGTAGCATTGCTGTTTGAAAGAAAAGGTTACATTTGATACTGAATACACGAGTATGATAGCGGGTATAAATGGAAGAATGAAGCTTGAGTTGGTAACTGAGGTTTAGGAAAGAATAAAAATGATGAAAGATATTATTTCGCCGAATAAGGGAATTATTACAAAAGAGATTACGAAAGAATAACACGAGATAAATTGAAAATATCAGCAATAACTGATATAAATATGTTGGCGGTAATTGTAAAAAGACCACCGTGCAACCATCGAATTTGAAAATTTAAATATTGACAAGATGACTAAACTACAAACACCTATCGGAACGATTGATATTGTCGACCCAGATGAAACGATTTTTAAGAAATTACAGGATATTTTAACTTTTGGTATAGTATCATTAAGACAACCAAACAATGAAAAAGGTTATGGAATAGTTATGCATTGTGGAAACCAAGAAGTATTTTGTTTGAAACAACAACCTCTAGAAATTGAACGACAAGCCGCTGAACAACTTTTTAAATTACAACACATGATGATAATTGATGCGTATTGTCGATACCTTAAGTTAGGCTTTTCAGGAGCATATTTAGCTTCACCATATTTAAGACAAAGAGAAAATGGATTATGGGAAGCAGGTGTTTCACATTTTATCTTTCCATCAGAAAATGATAAGTTAAATTCTGAAAAATCTACTGTCAAAGCATATGATAATCAATTTGGGAAAGGTGCAACAGATATGTTTCTTGGTTTTATGAATTGTTTTAATCAAGCATTTATTGAGGCTAAATTGACTAAACCTCAATATTTAGGAATTGACGTTCGCCCACGTTCTCATATTCAAAACTTAGCAATGTATTTTATGGTTTTAGGTTCTGATATTATTTGCACTCGTACAAATTTACGTGAAAAAGAAGATGTTGCATGGGCAATATTATCTAAAGGAGGTATTAATAAAGTATATCATATCCCATCACAACCGATGACAATTAACGAATCAGATTTGAATATTGCAAAAGGAAGAAATAGTTAAAAACATCTCTGATTTAACAAAAAATGAATCAATGAAAGATGTAAAAGTTATTGGGTTTGATGCTGACGATACGCTTTGGATAAATGAAACATATTATCAAGAAGCAGAAATGTGTCTTTGTGAATTGCTCAAAGATTATTCTCATGTTGAAAATATAACAAAAGAATTATTTAGAATCGAAATTGACAACATGAATATTTATGGATACGGAGTGAAAGCTTTCACATTATCAATGATTGAAACAGCTTTGACTATCAGTAAAAATTTAGTTTCACCCAGCGTGATAACTGAAGTTATTAAAATTGGGAAAGGATTATTAAATAAACCTGTTGAATTACTCGACAATGTCGAGAATACTTTGAAAATGCTTAAAGGAAACTACAATCTGATAATTGCTACAAAAGGTGATTTACTTGACCAACAAAGAAAAGTTGAAAAATCAGGTATTAAAGATTATTTCAAACATATAGAAATAATGCATGATAAAAATGAAAACGAATATAATAAGCTTTTAAAACAGTTAAAAATTGAACCGAAAGAGTTTTTAATGGTTGGCAATTCTTTAAAATCCGATATTTTGCCAGTAATTAAAATTGGAGCAAAAGCTATTCATATTCCCTATCATATTACTTGGGAACATGAAAAAATAGAATCATTTAACCAATTGAATCATCATGAAATTAAAGATTTTGCCGAATTGATAACCCTTTTAAATTAATCTATATGAAAGAAAGAATTAAAAAATTATTACAAATCACTGAAGAATTAAGTAATAGTGAACAGTATAAGATACATAACAGAAAATTCACATTAGACGGTAAGTTAATTGGTGATATCGGTGAAGTTCTTGCTACTGAAAAATTTAATATAACTTTATATCCTCCCAAGAAAAAAGACTATGATGCATTTGAAATCGGGACAAACAAACAAATTCAAATTAAATCCACAATGAGAGGGTATTTTACTTTCCCCTTTGACCCCAAACCTGATATGTATTTATTGGCAATAAAGATTAATTGTGAAGAAAACAAAGACGTTTGTGAAGTAATTTATAATGGACCTGGTAAAATTGTTTTAGATAAAATATTAGAAAAAAAATTAAAACCTTATAAAGAATCATATTACAGCATCACGATGAATATGCTGAAAGACTTAAATGCAGAAGTTAAATATGACGATAGAATTAAAGAGAAAATAGTTGAAAATAGATAAAAAACAACTACCGCCAACAAGCTGGCATAAAAAAAAGCCGAAACCCTGCAAAACAGGAGCTTCCGCTCCCGTTTCAGCGGTGTTTTCGGGCGATACATTGTCGCTCGCTTTTCGGCTTCTTTTTCATCCAGCCGGTCGTTGTGCTTCATTATAAGACAGCTATATTATATATTGATACAAAATTATGGAAAATGAAATTGTAAAATATTTATCAAAATATATTTCACTCTCTGAGGAACTTACTAATATACTTGTTGAAAGTTCCATTATTAAAAGTTTTAAAAAAGGAACTATTCTACTGAGGGAGGGTGAGATTTCAAACGAAAGTTATTTAGTTTTAAAAGGTTGCTTAAGGAGTTACTTATTGAGAGATGGCGAAGAAAAAACACTGGAATTTTATACAGAGGAACAACCTGTCGCTCCAATAAATTACGGAAAGGGTATTCCATCGGAGTATTATATGGAATGTATTGAAGATTCTTTACTTACTGTAAATACTCCTGAACACGAAAATGAAATGTTTCGAAAATATCCGCAATTTGAATCAATTTGTCGCATTATGTCAGAGATTTTTATGGCAACATATCAGGAATCACTTGTGACTTATAAATTAACTACTCCCGAAGAAAGATATTTAAATTTATTGAAGACCAGACCCGATTTAATTCAGAGAGTACCACAATATCAGTTAGCAAGTTATTTAGGAGTTAAACCAGAGTCGTTAAGCCGAATTAAAAAAAGATTAAGTAAAAAATAATATGTTGCCCGATTTCTTAACCGAAGTCAATAATAAATAAAATTTCAAACCATAGGTTTGCATTTTAATAATTTAAACATAGAAAAATATGAAATGTAAACGTGTGGTTCTCATCTTTGGTTTATTCTTTTGGATAACCGCTTCTCAAAGTCAAACAGCAAATAACGATTCCATTCATTACAAATATTTCTTAGGAACATCTCTTTGGTCAATTGCAAATCTGTTCCCCGATCCTGCGGACTTTTATGAATTAGATTTTGGATATCATTATACAGGGAAAGATGCTATCATTTTAAGAGCAATTACATGGAAGTACAATGCACCATTGGGAATACCTTATAATTCTTCTTCATATGGTTCGTCTGATGAAAAATATCCTGGATTTGTCCGAGCTTTTGGCGTAGGTGTAGGTTATCAACGCAATATTTGGAGAGGACTATTTTCATCTGTTTACGCAACTCCTTTTTTGCAAAATTTCTATGACTCAAACAGCAAAAAAATGAAAAATGGATTTCAACTTTATTTACAGGGATATATTGGCTATCGGATTCAACTATTCAAAAACCGATGTTATATTGAACCTTCTATTGCTTTTAATTATTGGCCAATTAATACTAATTTCCCTGCAACCTTTTTACAAAAAGAAAATAAATGGTCCAACTATTTCTTCTTTGAACCACATTTTAATTTGGGTTTAAATTTTTAATTTAGCACAAAATAAAAAACTATAATATGGATATTAAAGCTAAGTTATCAACCTTGTGGATTGTCGTAATGATAAACATGATATTTGCTGATATATGTTCTATTATGGTTGAACTTGTTAACAAAGATACTCTTCATATTCCTGGAGATGTAAAAGTAATTATGGCTATTGCTGCAATAGTAACTAATATATCTATCTTAATGATTTATTTTGCGAGAGTATTACCTTATAAACCGAATCGTTTGGCCAATATTATTGCTGGGATTTTAACGATAATTTATGTAGTTGGTGGAGGCGATATGTCACCTCATTATATTATAATTGCTGCCATTGAGGTGATTTGTTTACTTTTAATTATAGTTAACTCATGGAAATGGAAAAACATTTAAGACATTAAAAAATAACGAACGTAAAACAAATAGTAATAAAAGAACTTCTAAACTTATTTAATAAAAGGCTGTTACATTGTATCATGCAACGTTCATCTATCGTTCGAGACAGTTAGACAAGGTAACAAAATACAATAAGAACAATACAATATGGAAAATAACACCCAAATAAAATGTCCGAACTGTGGAACAACTATCGATGTTCAGGATATTCTGGCACATCAGCTGGAAAGTAAGATAAATCAAAAATATCAAACACAGTTAGCCGAAGAAAAGAAGAAGTTTGATTCGGAGTACGAAGGTTTGAATAAAGCCAAGGAACAATTTGAACTGAAGAAAAAACAAGAAAACGAACTGTTTCAAGATCGTTTGGACAGGCAGCTGAAAGAAGATCGTAAAGCGATAGAAGAAAAGCTAAAACTAAAAATGCAGGAAGAGCAATCGGAACAGTTCAATGCTTTGCAAAAGGAGTTGAACGAAAAGTCTGAGCAAATAAAAGAACTGAACCGCACGAAAGCTGAAATAGAAAAGCTAAAACGCGAAAAGGCTGAATTAAAAGAACTAGCCGAAGCCGAAGCTCAAAAGAGTCTGAATGAAACCCTGATTACCGAAAAAGAAAAAATCAGGAAACACGAAGAAGACAAAAACGAATTTCGTTTCAGAGAACTGCAAAAGCAATTGGAAGATCAACGAAAGCTGACCGAAGAAATGAAACGCAAGCAAGAACAAGGTTCTATGCAATTGCAAGGTGAAGTTCAGGAATTGGCTATCGAAGAATGGCTGGCAACGCAATTTCCCCTCGACACCATCGATGAAATAAAAAAAGGAGCCCGAGGTGGCGATTGTATGCAGATTGTCAACACCCGAACGCTGCAGAATTGTGGTATCATCTACTACGAAAGTAAACGCACCAAAGACTTCCAACCTAGTTGGATAGAGAAATTTAAGGCTGACATTCGTGAGAAAGGTGCAAATATTGGTGTTTTGGTTACCGAAGTGATGCCGTCGGACATGGAGCGAATGGGCTTAAAAGACGGAATTTGGATTTGTAATTACGATGAGTTTAAGGGACTTTGTTCCGTATTGCGAGAATCGATTATTCAAATAAGTATTGCCATCAGTTCGCAAGAGAACAAAGGCGATAAGATGCACATGCTCTACGATTATTTGACTGGCAATACCTTTCGTTTACAGGTAGAAGCCATTGTTGAAGGCTTTACCCAAATGAAAGTGGATCTGGACAGCGAAAAACGTGCAATGCAAAGTATCTGGAAAAAGCGGGAAAAGCAGATTGATAAGGTTACGATCAACACCATTGATATGCACGCATCCATAAAAGGAATTGCTGGTAATGCCATTCAATCGGTAAAACTTATAGAACTAGCGGAACCAGAAAATAGTAAGGACGAACTAGAATAAACAATACTAAGTAACGGTAATAATAAATTGTCGTATTTTTAAAAAGTCTTTTTACCCCAAACCCCTAAATGACATTGGGATTTAGGGGTATTTGAAAATACGACATTGTTTTATTCTTAGTATTTATTTTTGAAATATGAAAAAAATAGTAGCGTGTACTGTCGACGAATGTAATTCTTTAGGGAAAAAGTTGTTAATTGTCGATGGACAAGAAATTTTACTCATCCATACTGATGGTACTTATTTTGCGGTTAGCAATATTTGTCCTCATGCTCAAACCAGATTAATTAGTGGCAGAGTTGAAGAAGGTACATTAACCTGTTCGAATCATGGAACTTGTTTTGATTTAAAAACAGGAGCAATTCGTATTGACAAAATAGATGAGGATTTATTAGAACAAATAGATGTTGATAATTTACCCTTTGGACCACTTAAAACATATCCTTTACATATTGAGAATGGTATGATTGTGATTGAAGTGTAACTGTCAACTTAGGTTCGACAGAGGCTTTGTTTTAGTAATTTGGACAAACAAAGGCGTTCTTTTTGAAGAAAATACCACACGATATAAATGTATAGAAGTAATAAAAAAATAAACTTATGTATACTCTAATTCTGTTTTTAACCACCGTATTCATCGGTTTTTTCGCGATGTTAAATCCTATTGGCAATACTCCCGTATTTTTAACAATGCTAGGTGATGCCGATGAAAAAACGATACAAAAAATTGCCTTTAAATCTGTCTTTGTTGCCTTTATTATTATTAGTATATTCTGTCTTTTTGGACATGTCATTTTCCGAATGTTTAATATTACGCTTCCTGCATTTCAAATCGCTGGAGGTATCATTGTCTTTTTTATTGGCTATGATATGTTACAAGGTAAAGCAGTAGGGGCTCATCAATCAAAATCGCAAGACCCTGAATCGTACGACGATATGGCAATTTCACCGTTAGGTATTCCCTTGTTAGCTGGTCCTGGAACCATATCATCGGCTATGAACTTTGTGGGTGAGGGACATAGTTTTGTAACTACTTTGCTCATTATCGCGGTATTTGCTGTTGTGTGTGCAATAACATATTTTCTATTCATCTTGAGTAAGAAAATTGAAACGAAATTGAGTTCGTCACTTATCAAAGTAACATCAAGAATTATGGGATTAATTCTTGCCGTAATTGCTGTTCAGATGTTTATTAATGGTGTCTTTAATGTTATCAAAGAATATCCCCGTTAATTTGTTTAGCGCATTTTTCTACTTTGTAAAAGTACAATCAATTACATTTATAACGATGGCAGAGAACCTCAGCTGAATATGGTGTAATTATCTTACATACTGATGTTTAATAATTAAGTACATTACCGAGTATCAAAACTACAATAATAGTAGTATATTTGTATAACATTACATAACTGTTCTCGTTAAACTAAAAAATGAAAAAGTTATTTTCCATAGTATTCGCAATATTTATCCTGTTTTCGGGAATGCATATTTCGCTAGCCACACATATTTGTGGTGGTGAAATAGCTGCTATGAAACTTTCTTTTTCTGGTGAAAAAGCAAGCTGTGGAATGCTGCAAGATAAAACAGATTGCGGAGTTAATGGTAATGTTAAATCGAATTGTTGTCACGATAAAATAGCTTTTTATGCTGTCGACAATAATTATAATCCTTCGAATTTTCAATGTAATAATGTGACTAATAGTATTTCACAATTATTTTATGTTACATTATTTGCTTCAATACCATCTAACAACCTAATTGTTAGTACTAATTCAATTATCAATAAACCCGATAATTTGAATGCTTTAGCCAATGCTGTGTCTTTGGCTGATATTTGTGTCTTCCGTATTTGATTTTCTTTCCTTTCTCTCTGTGCTTTAGCAAATAGTTTATTTGTTGAGGTATTATCTTTTTATTAAATCAATTCAAATCAATTTTAAATTTTACAATTATGAAAACAATAAAGTTCTTTATTGCAACATTGTTTGCAGTAGCAATCGCTAGTAGTTCATTTGCTCAAATGGATAAGAAATCGCACGACCATTCAAAAATGGCAGTAGCAACAAAAACCGAAACTTTTAAAGTTTTGGGAAATTGCGGGATGTGTAAAACTCGAATTGAAAAAGCTGCAAAAATTGAAGGTGTATCAAGTGCTGTGTGGGATGCAAAAACTCAAATGCTTACATTAACCTATAACCCGTCGAAAGTAAAAGTAGAAGATGTGCAAAAGAAAATAGCTGCCGTTGGTCACGATACTGAAAAATGCAAAGCCGATGATAAAACCTACAATGCTTTGCCTGGTTGCTGTAAATATGATAGAAAAAAATAATGTATAACACTTTAAAATGTAAAAATATGAAAAAGACAAGCATTATCATTGTATTAGCAATTATAGCTTCTTTAAGCTTTTCTTGCAAAAGTAAAACTATGAGCAACACTACTGAATCATCAACAGTTGAAAAAAAGTAGTGTACACTTGCTCAATGCATCCCGAGGTGCAAAGTGATAAACCGGGTCAATGTCCAAAATGCGGAATGACTTTGGTTGTAAAAGAATAATTTAGTTGTTTCAGTAGAGACGTTGCATGCAACGTCTCTTATATTTACAATTATAAATTTAAACATAAAAAGATGTTTAACAGACTTGTCAAATATTTCCTCAATAATCGGCTGATTACCTTTATTTTCTTAATCACGTTTGTGGTTCTGGGATTGGTATACTCGCCCTTTAACTGGAAAACAAGCATTTTGCCTCGCGATCCAGTTCCTGTTGATGCAATTCCCGACATTGGCGACAACCAACAAATTGTGGCTACTGAATGGATGGGACGATCACCTAAGGATATCCAAGATCAGGTAACCTATCCGTTAACCACTGCATTGTTGGGTATTCCAGGTGTGAAAACAGTTCGAAGTACTTCGATGTTTGGAATGTCGTTTATCTATATCATTTTCAAAGATAAAGTTGAGTTTTACTGGAGTCGTTCGCGAATTCTCGAAAAGTTAAATTCCTTACCATCGGGAACATTACCGGCTGGAGTAACACCAACTTTAGGTCCTGATGCTACGGCACTTGGGCAAATATTTTGGTACACATTAGAAGGTCGTAATCCAAAAACAGGTAAGCCAACCGGTGGCTGGAATCCACAGGAGTTGCGAACCATTCAAGACTATTATGTAAAGTATGGATTATCGACAGCCGAAGGTGTTTCGGAAGTTGCATCGGTTGGTGGTTTCGTTAAAGAATATCAGGTTGATATAAATCCCGATGCCATGAAGGCTTATGGTGTAACGGTTATGGACGTTATGAATGCCGTACGCAAAAGCAATCTTGATATTGGTGCCGAAACCGTTGAGTTAAACAATGTGGAATACATAATTCGTGGATTGGGATATGTGAAAAATATTGAAGACCTCGAAGGTTCTGTTGTTGCTGTTCGAAATAATGTTCCAGTTCGAATTAAAGATGTTGCTCATACCTCTTTTGGTCCAGCTACTCGTCGTGGTGGATTGGATAAAGCAGGTGCCGAAGCTGTTGGTGCAGTTGTGGTTGCCCGTTATGGTTCAAATCCTATGGATGTTATTAATAATGTAAAGGATAAAATAAAGGAAATAGAAGCTGGTTTGCCTCAAAAAACATTGCCCGATGGAACGGTTTCGAAAGTTACGATTGTTCCTTTCTACGACAGAACAGGTTTGATAAAGGAAACTATTGGTACATTGGAATCGGCTCTTTCGCACGAAATTCTTATTAGCATAATTGTAATTATCGTTTTGGTTTTAAATCTTCGTGCATCGCTTATTGTTGCTGGACTTTTACCAATTGGCGTGTTGATGACTTTCATCCTCATGCATTTCTTTGGTGTTGATGCAAATATTGTTGCCTTATCTGGAATTGCAATTGCAATCGGAGTAATGGTTGATATTGGGATTGTCGATGTTGAGAATATTCTTCGGCATTTGGAAATGCCCGAAAATCATGGAATCCGTGGCAAGAAATTAATGTCGGTTATCTATTTAGCGACGACCGAAGTTCGTGCAGCTGTGGTAACATCTATTGCTACTACAATTGTTAGTTTTCTTCCTGTTTTTGCGATGGAAGCAGCCGAAGGAAAACTGTTTCATCCGCTAGCATTTACCAAAACATTTGCCTTGCTTTCTGCATTTATCTTGGGAATTGTTGTATTGCCAACCTTGGTGTATCTGTTCTTTAATATTCGATTCGATACCAAGAAAATCCGCCGAATATGGAATGGGATTTTAATTATTGCCGGACTAGGTTTCTTATCTCTATGGCACACTATTCCTGCTTTTGCATTAATAGCTATTGGTATAAATAATTTACTTGAATATCGTTGGGCTGAGAAACGTAAGGAATTTGCGAATTATATAAATATTGCAATTACCGTTTATGTAGCAGTTTATTATTTATCGCTCGAGTGGTTACCACTTGGAGCTCACAATAGCTTTCTCGTAAATTTTCTTTTCGTAGCGGGAATTGTGACTGCAATTCTTTCGGTGCTTATGGTAATGGTTCATTTCTACGAGCCAATTCTTCGATGGGCGTTGCGCAATAAATGGAAATTCCTATTACTACCAATATTTACCTTATTATTTGGTTTGACTGTTTGGATGGGATATGATAGAATCTTTGGTTTCGTTGCTACCGGATTTGAGAAAGTTGGATGGCATTCGTTTCGTAAAACTGCCGTTTGGCAAGCATCTACAAATACATTTCCAGGAATTGGCAAAGAATTTATGCCCTCGTTAAACGAAGGTTCATTTTTGCTAATGCCAACCAGTATGCCACATTCGAGCATTGAAAAAAATCTTGAATATGTAAAATTGCTCGATAAACGTTTGGCTGCAATTCCCGAAGTTGAAGTTGCTGTTGGAAAATGGGGACGCGTAAATTCGGCGCTCGATCCAGCTCCAGTTCAAATGTTTGAGAATACAATCAACTATCGTCCTGAATATATTTTAAATGAAGAAGGTCATAGAGAAAGTTTTAAGGTAGATAAAAATGGATGTTATGTTTTGAAAAATGGCAAAAGCTATAATCCCAAAACCGAAAAATTCAGATTAATTCCTGCTGATAGTCTTGTTCTCGATGAGAATGGAGAATATTTCCGTCAATGGCGACCACAGATTAAAAAGCCTTTGGATATTTGGAACGAAATTGTAAAAGTTACCAATATTCCCGGCTTAACATCAGCTCCAAAACTGCAACCAATAGAAGCACGTTTGGTAATGCTTTCAACTGGAATGCGTGCTCCAATGGGTTTAAAAGTATATGGTCCCGATTTGGAAACGATAGAAAACGCTGGTCTCGAATTCGAAAAAGCGTTGAAAGATGTGAAGTCGGTAAAAGCTTCATCAGTCTTTTACGATCGTTCGGTTGGTGCACCGTATATTCAATTAAAACTCAATCGCGAAGCAATGGCTCGATACGGAATGACGGTTGCCGACGTTCAAGAAGTATTGCAAGTTGCAGTTGGCGGCATGGCTTTAACATCGTCGGTCGAAGGTCGCGAACGCTTCCCGATGCGAGTGCGTTATGCTCGCGAATTGCGCGATAATCCCGAGGATATGAAAAACATCCTCATTCCTGCAATGAATGGCGTTCAAGTTCCATTAAGCGAAATTGCAGATATCGATTACACCAAAGGTGCACAAATGATTCGTAGTGAAAATACCTTCCTCGTAGGTTATGTTATTTTCGATAAACTCGAAGGCAAAGCCGAAGTGGATGTTGTGGAAGAAGCTGCTAAAATCTTGCAAAAAAAGATTGATTCTGGTCAATTGAAATTGCCAGCTGGTGTATCATATAAATTTGCTGGAAACTATGAGCAGGAGCTTCGAGCAACGCAACGATTGGCAATTGTAATTCCTATTAGTCTTATCTTGATTTTACTGTTATTGTATTTTCAATTTAAAACCGTAACAGCTTCGTTTATCCATTTTTCGGGCGTATTCGTTGCCTTTGCTGGTGGTTTCATCATGCTTTGGTTGTATGGTCAAGATTGGTTTATGAACTTTGCCGTTGCAGGAATGAATATTCGCGATCTGTTCCAAATGCATCCCATCAATTTGAGTGTTGCCGTTTGGGTTGGATTTATTGCGTTGTTTGGCATTGCCACCAACGATGGAGTGATAATGGGAACTTACATTCACCAAGTTTTTGAAGACCGCAAACCATCGACAGTAAAAGAAGTTCGTGAAGCGGTTGTAGCTGCTGGAAGTAAACGTGTTCGCCCTGCAATGATGACAACAGCCGTTGCTGTGATAGCTTTGCTCCCAGTTTTAACATCAACAGGAAAAGGTGCCGACATAATGGTTCCAATGGCAATACCAACCTTTGGTGGAATGATAATTCAGTTGATGACTATTTTTGTTGTTCCATTGTTTCAAGCAATGTGGCGGGAATATGCGGTGAAAAATATTGAAAATGAAAAGATATATGAGTTATAATAATTTAATGGGAGTCACTTCGACTTCGCTCAGTGACCGAAAATTGGACGTTGAGCGGAGTCGAAACGTCTAGTAAAACATTAAATTGCAAAAACAAAATCATGAAAAATAATATTTCACATATTATGAAAGTTAAATGGCACTGGAAATACAATCTATTCCTATTTATTTCCATATTTCTATTTCAACCAATATCTGTAAGCAGTCAGACCGATTCGCTCATGCAATATCTTGCAATCGCAGCTAAAAATAATCCTAATGTTTTGCAAAAGTATAACGAGTATCAAGCAGCAATGCAAAAGGTTCCGCAAGTTGGAAGTTTGCCAGATCCCGAACTTAGTATTGGCGTGTTCCTTAGTCCAATGGAGGTTTTGGCAGGAAAACAAGTTGCCGATTTTCGGTTAATGCAAATGTTTCCTTGGTTTGGTGTTTTGAAAAATGGCAAAGATGAAATGAGTTTGATGGCAAAAGCTAATTACGAATCGTTCAGAGATGCCAAATTGCAAGTGTTTTTCGATGTTCAACGAACATGGTTTGAACTCCAAAAACTGCAACAAAATATTCGTATTTCTGAAAAGAATATCGATATTTTACATACACTCGAAAGATTGAGTGTCATTAAGTTTCAAGCAAGTTCAAGCACTGGAAATTCTCAATCATCATCAAGTGGAAATACTTCGTCGGGAAGTTCACAAAATGCAAGTTCCGGTTCTTCAGGAATGAATACTATGGGTGGAAATACAGGTGCAACTAAAACTCAACCACGTTCATCAATGCAAAGTAGTTCTATGAGCAGTTCTTCTGGTGGTTCTGGTTTGGTTGATGTGTATAGAATTCAAATTGAAATCGGCGACCTAGAAAATAATATCGCAGTATTGAAAAATCAACAGAAAACAGTTGTTGCTCGTTTCAATAGTTATCTCAATAGATCAATGAAAACGTCTGTTTCTTTGCCCGATACTTTAAAAGTTGATACTTTGGCATATTCGCTAGCATTGGTTTCCGATAGTATGCTTGCAAATAATCCAATGCTTGGTATGTTACAATTCGAGCAACTATCTATTGATGCAAAGAAAAAAATGGTAACACGAATGGGATATCCAATGGTTGGTGTTGGTTTAAATTATTCGTTAATCAATAAAAGCGAAATGTCAACATCTGCAATGAATGGTAAAGATATGATAATGCCGATGGTTACGGTGACTTTGCCTATTTACCGAAAAAAGTACAAAGCCATGCAAACGGAAGCCGACTTCAAGAAAACTGCTACCGAATTGGGTTATAAGACAACTGCAAATTCATTGCAAACCGATTATTACGAAGTGATGCAGCAATACGAAGATGCTCAATTACGCATAAAACTCAATGAACGTCAAAGCGAATTAGCACAGAAATCGCTCGAAATAATGACAATAAGTTTTTCGGCATCGGGTGCAAATTTGTCCGATTTACTAAGAATTCGTCAGCAATTGCTCGATTATGACTTAAAAAAGATAGAAGCCATTGCCGATTATAATACATCAATAGCTTGGTTAAAACGATTAATGGCAGTTTCAGAAATTAAAGAATAAATTATGAAAATGTTAAATAAGACAACGGCAGTCACTTCGACTACGCTCAGTGACCATCATTTAGACATTGAGCGGAGTCGAAATGTCTTGGAGATCATTAAAACATAAAACTAAATACTATGAAAAAGATATTTTCAAATACCTATGTTCGCTACAGCCTTGTTGCTCTTGGCGGATTGTTGTTAGGATGGATATTTTTCCACTCATCGCATAAAACGGAAATGAAAGAAATTAAAGTTGTGCAAGCTCTCAAGAAAACAATTTGGACTTGCTCAATGCATCCACAAATTCGAATGGATCATGCAGGGAAATGTCCCATATGCGAAATGGATTTAATCCCACTAGTCCAAAACAATTCTGTTGTTGATAGTAATGCCGTACATTTTACTAAAGAATCGGCAGAACTTGCCAATGTGCAAACAACAATTGTAACGAGTCAAAAGCCAATTAGAGAAGTTCGACTTTATGGCAAAGTGCAAGCCGATGAACGTTTGTTGCAAAATCAAGTCTCGCATATTTCGGGTAGAATAGAAAAACTCTATGTGAATTTTACTGGCGAAATTGTTCGTAAAGGTCAAACGCTAGCTTCTGTTTATTCACCTGAATTGGTAACAGCTCAGCAAGAACTTTTGGAATCTGCAAAATCAAAACAATTGCAACCCGAAATTTACGAAGCAGCAAAAGAGAAACTTCGTCAATGGAAATTGTCGGATGCTCAAATTTTAAACATTGAAAAATCGGGCAAGGTTCAGAATACAATTGACATAACGTCAACAAGTACGGGAATTGTAACTGCCAGACGAGTTAATAATGGCGATTATGTTAGCCAAGGTTCTGTATTGTACGATATTTCTGATTTATCGAGTGTTTGGGTTTTGTTCGATGCATATGAAAGTGACTTATCAGCATTAACTATTGGTAATGATATTTCATTTACGGTAAATGCATTGCCAAATCAAAACTTTTCGGGTAAAATTAAATTTATCGATCCGGTTATCGATCCTGTAAATCGAGTTTCGAAGATTCGTGTTGAAATATCGAATAAAGAAGGAAAGCTTAAACCCGAAATGTTTGCAACAGGAATTGTAAAAGCAAATCTTGCGAAATATGCGAATGCTATTATAATTCCTCGAACAGCTGTTTTATGGACTGGCAAACGTTCTATCGTTTATATCAAAGAAGTAGCCGATGAACCGATTTTCAAAATGCGCGAAATTGAACTTGGCGAAATGTTAGGTAGCAGTTATGTTGTAACAAAAGGATTATCGGTTGGCGAAGAAATTGTTACCCAAGGAACCTTTAGTGTTGATGCTGCTGCACAGCTTGATGGAAAACCGAGTATGATGAATTCAAAGTAATAGCAATATGCTTATATCTTTATTGTTTTTAAACAACATTCTGTACATTTGAAAAATTAAAAATTTGAAAAATGAGTATACTTTCTATTGATACAAATGCATGTAAGAAATGTGGAATTTGTGAGCAGTCTTGTCCAATTTCTATCATTGAGAAAAACCCGAACGACAATTTTCCTTTTGTTTCAGATGCAAAGGAATCGTTTTGTATAAACTGCGGTCATTGTGAATCAATCTGTCCAGAATCGGCTTTAATTCATACTTTAGCTCAAAATACCATGAAGCCTCTGGTTGAAGGAAATACGGAAATCGATTCCCTTGCATTAGGGAAATATTTCAGAAATAGACGTTCAATCCGAAATTACCAACCTCAAACCATTGACAAAAAGATATTTGAAGAGATTTTAGATGTTGTTCGATATTCGCCAACAGGCACCAATCGTCAGCTAAACCAATGGATTATTGTCTCTGAAAAAGATATCATTGCAAAATTAACCGAAGGAACAATTAATTGGATGCGAGCTATCAATACTGCAAATCCAGATATGGCAAAGCGTTATAATTTCACGGCACTTATTGCAGCTTTTGAAAATGGCATCGATTTGATTTGTCGAAATGCTCCTCACATTGTCATCAGTTATGCTCCAACAGTTTATCCTTTAGGAAGTAAAGATACCATTATTGCCACTTCGCACATGGAATTATTGTTTCCATCTTATGGCATTGGATCGTGTTGGGCTGGCTTTCTGATGTTGGCTTTACAAAATTTCCCCGAATGTAAAAAACTGGTTGGACTCGATGATTCGTCAACCGTTCATGCAGCTTTAATGGTTGGTTATCCTAAATATAGTTATTACAAAACTCCAGCTCGAAAAACGGTTGATGTTCGATGGTTGTAATGTAATGCTATAATGCAACGAAAAACAATTCTATACATCGCAATGAGTCTCGACGGATTTATTGCCAAACCCGATGGAGATATCAGCTTTTTATCGATCGCAGAAAAAGAAGGGGAGGACTATGGTTATGCCGATTTTCTAAAAACGGTTGATACTATAATCGTCGGTCGTAAATCGTACGAAAAAGTCCTTTCAATGGGATTTGCATATCCTCATACCGATAAAAAAGTCTTTATAATTACAAGAACAGCTCGACCAAGCATAGGTTCTTTTATGTTCTATACCGATAATCTCCAAGAACTTGTTTTAAGGCTCAAAAACGAACAAGGAAAAGCCATTTACATCGATGGTGGAGCTGAAATTGTACAGCAATTACTGCTAGAAAATCTCATTGACGAGTTTTGTATTACAATCATTCCGATAATGCTTGGTGAAGGAAATTCGCTTTTCAAAAATGGTAGACCGGAACGAGCACTTGAGCTTATTTCGGTAAAGCAATTTGATAAAAGCATTGTTCAAATGCATTATAAAAAGTCGAGTATCTAAAACAAGAAATATTTGACCAAAAAGCACTACAACAAATTTTGTTTCGAGTTGCATATTTCAATAAAAATCGTGTCATTTGCATAATAAATTCAGGCTCAGCAAATACCTTTTGAATAAGCCATTTTTCAATTGTAAATAGTTTAACAATCTTAATTCTATTCCTCTATTATGAAGCGTTTCATCATATTTTTTCTAGCAATTTCATCATTTAGTTTTACTTCTTTTGCTCAAACACCAGTTGCAAAAAACGGACAAGTGTATGTAAAAGGAACCAAAATGTATAATGCATCGGGTAAAGTAACACAGCTTAAAGGTTTGAGTTCTCACGGAATTCAATGGTACGACAACTGTTACACCAAAGCGTCGCTGCAATCGCTTCGTGATGATTGGAAAACTGATTTATTCCGCATTACCGTTTATGTAAACGAGGATGGATATAATACCGATACCGCAAAATTTATTAAACGCATAGATCAAATACTTGGATGGTGCGAAGAATTAGGAATGTATGCAATGGTCGATTGGCATGTATTATCACCTGGCGATCCGTTAGATCCAACCTATTCGAAATCAAAAGCATTCTTTAGCTATATGGCTAAGAAACATGGTAATAAGCCAAATATCATGTATGAAATTTGTAACGAACCAAATCCAAATATCGAAAAAGGTGGACCATCTTGGCCAAGAATAAAATCGTATGCTGAGCCAATTATAGCAGAGATTCGCAAATATTCTAAAAACATCATCATCGTTGGAACTCCGCAATGGAATCAAACTCCTGGTGATGTTGTTGGCAATGAAATTAAAGCTGAAAACATCATGTATTCGTTCCATTTTTATGCTGCATCACACAGCAATTTAAAAGGGAATTTATTATCGGCAAGTAGCAAAATACCAATGTTTGTTACAGAGTGGGGCATTGGATCTGCAGAAGAGTTGGCAAATGTTGTTGATACTGTTGAAGCATACGATTGGTTAAACATTTTTAAACGCAACAAGATTACTTGGAGCTGTTGGAGTTACAGCGATAAAGGAAATACCGCTTCGGTGCTCGATTCGGGTGCTTGTGCCGATAAAAATTGGACAAAAGTAAATGTAGCTGGAGCCTTTATGAAGAAATATCTTGTCAATGATTATAACATGGAACTGGCTAAAACATTCAGTGTTGTGAAATCGGAAACAGATAAAGACGGTACTAAAATAATGCTTAGCTTTTCTACAAAACTAAAAGCAATAGCAGCAGATAACCTCAAAAAGTTTACGGTGACAATTAATGGAAAACCAGCAGCGATTCAATCGTTAACACTTTCAACTGACTCAAATACCATAAACATCAATATAAGTCAAAAAATCAATATTGGAGACAAAGTTGCTATTTCATACGTAAAAGGTTCAATTACTTCGGTTGATAATTATTCATTAATCGATTACCCAACGTTGTCTATTTTAAATACTGTTCCACCTCCGGGAGTATTTGGTTTCGAAGATACTTTTGATGACAATACTTTAGCCCCAATATGGACAAATACAGACGCTAATCATTTTACCTATACCGAAGCAAATAAAGAGTTAAAAGTAACGGCATCATATACCGAAAAAGGTTGGATTCCATTTATTCTAAATGTTCCGGGCATTAGCTTATTGCATACGCCAACGGTTTCGGTTCGATTAAAATCGGATGTTGATTTTATCTTTAGAATTGACCTTGCCGATGGAAACGGAAAACAAACAAACATGAATGAGTTAACGATTCCTGTTAAAGCGAGCGATAAATTCGAAACCTATACTTTTGATTTTACCGGTAAGTTTTTCCAACAATATCCTAATTTCTCGAAAGTAGATCAATCGAACATTAAAATTGTTTATCTATATCCTAATCCAGGAAAATCGTTTTCGGGCACTTTGATACTTGATGATGTTGTTGTTGGAAAGAAACCATAAGTAAGAAATTAAACATATTCAGTCTTAGTAGTGAGAATAAAATATTGTCGTATTAAGCTACCTTCCGCTTCGATGCTTCGACTCCGCTCAGCAACCGAAGTCAGCGTCCGGTCGTTGAGCGGAGTCGAAACGATATTGACAGAATACGACATGTAATTATTCTCATTACTTACGACGTATTATAAACGCGAAACAAAGCTTTATAATACGTCTTTTTTGTGAGCCTAAAATCTAGGATTCGCCTCTTTTTTTGACTATCTTTATAGTTGCGATTTCTCACAACCTAAAACCCCGAAAAATGGACCGAAAACCTGCTGTAGCCGGAACATTTTATTCTGGAAATAATGAAGATTTAGAAGAAGAATTGACGACATTATTTTCATTGGCAGTTCCTCGAAAATGGAACGATGTTCGTGCAATCATTGTTCCACACGCAGGCTATGTCTTTTCGGGGAAAGTTGCAGCTTCAGCCTTTAATCAAATTCCCGAAGATGCTGAATACGATAGAATATTTATTATTGGTTCCAGTCATTACGTTGCCGAAAATATCGTTTCAACCTATACTCAAGGGAATTATAAAACGCCATTAGGTGAAGTAACGGTTGATTCAGAATTAATAACATCGCTCATTACTGCTTGTGATTTTATAAAATATCTACACCAAGCCGATGCTCCCGAACATTGTATCGAAGTGCAACTTCCCTTTCTTTCACATCATCTGAAAAGGGATTTTAAGATAGTACCATTAATTATTTGCACTTGGAGCAAAACGATTATCGAATCCTTGTCAAAAGTTTTAGAACCATATTTTACGAAGAAAAACCTCTTTGTTATCAGTACCGATTTTTCACATTATCCATCATCACTTGATGCAACAAAAATAGATCTCGAGACGGCCGATAGCATTTGCCTAAATAATAAAACAGCTTTTCATGACACTTTAACAAAACATAAGCATGCAGGTGTTTCTGAGTTGATTACCGATCTTTGTGGTTGGACTTCTGTGCTTTGTTTATTAAATATTACACAAGATAAATCAACTGTAATCTATCATAAAGTTGATTACGCAAATTCGGGTGATTCAGAGTTTGGCGATAAGTCCAGAGTTGTTGGATATTATGCAATAGCTATTACTGAAACAGTCGTTGAATTTTCAATAAGTGACGCCGATAAAAAAACGTTGCTTTCCATTTCCAGAATTGCCATTGAACGATATATAAAACATAAAGAAGTATATGTTCCCGACAAGAGTAAGCTTTCAAAAATGCTGTTAGAACATTGTGGCGCTTTTGTGTCTTTGCATAAGCATGGCGATTTGCGAGGCTGTATTGGGCACTTTGGTGCAGATACAGAACTTTGTGATGTGGTTATAAATATGGCAATAGAATCCGCAACACAAGATTACCGTTTTCCTCCTGTTACAGTCAATGAGATTGATTCCCTTGAAATAGAACTATCTGTTTTAAGTCCAATGCGAAAAATAGCATCAATCGATGAATTTGAATTAGGGAAACATGGTATTTATATCAAGAAAGGTAATCACGTTGGAACATTCTTACCACAAGTAGCCGACAGTACTCATTGGAAAAAAGAAGAGTTTTTAAGCCATTGCTCGCACGACAAAGCTGGATTGGATTGGGATGGATGGAAAACTGCCGATTTGTATGTGTATGAGGCTATCGTATTTAAAGAATAGAAAATGAGGGTAGAAGCAAAATATTATTCAGCAATTGATGGAACAATTCACTGTCAGTTGTGTCCTAATAATTGTCATCTAACGGAAGCTATGACTGGTCCTTGTAGAACAAGAAAAGTTATAGACGGGCGCTTTTATACACAATCATTTGGAAATCCTTGTTCAATTCATACCGACCCCATAGAGAAGAAACCCTTGTATCATTTTCACCCCGGTTCAAATACTTTTTCGATTGGCGTTGCAGGTTGTTTGTTACATTGTAAGAATTGTCAAAATCACACTATTTCGCAAACCTTTCCTAATGATATGCCATTGTTTTCCTATACGCCAGACATTATGATAAATGAATGTATAAAGAGGGGATGCCATTCTATTTCATATACCTATACTGAGCCTTTTGCCTTTTTTGAATATACTTTAGAGATAGCCAAACTTGCAAAAAAATCTGGGTTAAGGAATATTCTGGTATCGTCGGCTTATGTTAATGAGGAACCGTTAAAAGAACTGTTACCCTTTATTGATGCTGCAAATATCGATCTTAAGTGTTTTAGCGATTCGGTCTATAAAAAACTCTGTAAGGGGAGTCTGGAACCAATTTTAAGAAATTTGAAAATTATACGAGAATCAGGGGTATGGCTCGAAATTACTAATTTACTGATTTTCGATTGGACAGACGATTTGGATATGATAGAACTCATGTGTGGCTGGCTAGCCACCAATGGCTTTGAAAAAGTTCCCTTACATTTCAGTAGATTTTATCCAATGTTTGAAATGGAAAATGTTCCTTCAACACCAATAGCAACATTGGAAAATGCTGCGAATATTGCAAAACAAGCCGGATTACTCTATGTGTATTGCGATAATATTGAAAAGCCGAATAATACCTATTGTCCCAATTGTCAAAATCTCCTGATTCAAAGATTAGGCTTTGATATTTCAGTAAACATTGCATTTAAAAGTCGTTGTCCCAAATGCGACTATCTTATTGATGGTGTTTTTGAATAATTTCCTTTTATAGTTTAGCTTGTTTGGAAGAATGTATAACACTGCAAGTCCCCGCTAGCAGGTATTATTTTATAATCTTTTTTTGCACATGCAGAGTGTGAATAATATAATTCTTTCCCTCGATTTTATAATACTTCCCCAAGCTGTTCTAACTACTTTTATTGCATACATATTAATACACTTGAAAATGAATAAAATTGCCTTAAGTATGATTATATCTACAATGATATATATGAGTTGCTCTAAAGAAAAGATAAAGTCTGGCGATAACTTGCCAACGGAAGTTAAAACCTACGTTACAACTCATTATCCCAACCAATCGATAACAGAGGCGGTAATAGATAAAACGGACTCTACAAATAGCTATGAAGTAAAACTCAACAATGCAACAAGTTTAGAGTTCAATTATAAAAAAGAAATTGTTGATATTGATGGTAATACAAAACTGCCCAGCTCAGTCATTTCAAGTAAAATTTCTGATTATGTCAGCGTTAATTATCCCAATAATTTTATAACTGGTTGGGAAATGGATGAAGGTAAACAAGAAGTTGAATTGAATAATCGTGTTGATTTAGAATTTAATATGAATAATGATTTCTTACAGATTGATGTAACGGAATAATATCATTTTCAGTTAGCGAAGACATTTACAACCGGCTATCTATCTAATTTCTGTAAAGCGAGTAGAAATGGTTGTAAGAATAACAAGAAAGCAGCTTTGTCTTGAAATTCCTTTTTTAGGTTATTTATATGTCCGTTATTCAAATCAAAACCCTCAAGTTGTGGTAAAAGAGGTTTAAACACAGAGCCCATATCGAAGCTATCATTATTACTTGCCCAAAAGTGAACTTCATAGCCGTTTTGGTTTACCCATATATCTATTTTTAATTGTGTGTCTTTATAGCTAAAACCTTCGAATACCACACAACGTTTTTCATATATCCACACACGGGTAAAGGGTGCACAGGCAGACTGATATTCCTTTTCTAATTGTAATGCTGCTTCTTGTAATTTTGATCCATTGTTTTCGCTTTTATACTTCTTTCGTTAAATTATATTTTCTGGCTAGCTTATTCTGATAATCTAAGGCTGGATACTCAGCCGAACAAGGAGTTATTATTCTTTTATCTTATTTTTCAAATCCATTTGTTCATGAAGTATTCTTGTTATTTCAATCACAGAATCTTCAATTTTTCTATAGAAAATAATATGTCGACCAGCTTTTAATCCAAATAAATTATCAGTTACGGTTGAATACATTGTACCTAAATTGGGATTAGAGGCAACGTCATTACAATTATCTAAAAGCATGTTATAATACTTGTCAGCTTGGTTTTCAGACCAGTTATCAAAAGTGTAATTCCATATCAAAGTTAAGTCTTCAACGGCCTTATTGGTTAATTTATACTGAGCCATTTTGTTTCTTTTTAGCTTTCAAACTTGCTAAATGTGTTTCTGGATTGAAATCAGTAACGATGCCACTAGTAATGCCAGATTGAATAGCTTCTCTAAGAGCAGTAACTTTGTTTTCTTCTTCTTCAAGAAGTCTTAATCCAGCTCTCACGACTTCACTTGCATTTTTATATCGTCCTGTTGTAATGCTACTTTGAATAAATGTATCAAAATAGTTTCCAATTGATATTGATGTATTTCTATTCATAACAAATCATTTTTTACAAAGTTACCAAATATTGGTATAATTAGTCCAATTTTTGTTATCAAATTTTGATACTCCTTCATTGGTTCCAAACCATTTGTTACCCAAAGTATCTATAGCTATTGAATAAACCAAATCATCCGCCAAGCCATCTGCCTGCTGTAGTATATGTTGTCAAATTAGTGCCATCAAATTTTGATACTCCACTCCAAGTTCCAAACCATTTATTACCCAAAGTATCAATAGCGATTGAATTAACAATATTATTTGCTAAGCCATTTACCTTAGTAAAACTTTGCAAAACATTTCCATTCAAGTCCGATTGATAAACACCTCCACCTTTAGTACCTATCCACATCGTATTGCCGTCAGGAACAATACATTTTATATTTCTTCTCGAATAATAATTAATCCATTGAGGTTTAGTTTGTGCAAAAAGGTTAATGCATAGGGCCAGCATCAGTAGGGTAACTATTCGTTGTTTCATATTCTTGGTATTAAATGTTTACACAGTAAAAATAGTTCTTTATAGATATAGACAAGTTATTGGCGTTTTAAGTGATGAAACTTTAAAAGTAAAGTAACCAATATTTTAAAAATAAAACGTTTACTCCATTTTGTGTTCTATTAAATGAATTTACACAATTTACTTTACAGTCTCTATTTTCCCCCTTACAAGGAGCAAATTGCTCCTCAAAGCTTCAACATTGAAGCTATTGGGCAGCAATTTGCTATTCCTAAGGTTCGATGTCGAACCTTGTAGGGGGGGAATTGCCTCTTTTAGCTTCGACCTTGAGGCTACAGAGGATTAATTTGCAGCTATAAAGGTTTAATGTTGAAGCTTGTTAGGTGTAATTTTTTGCAAAAAGGTACGACGTCGAAACTTTGAGCTGCAATTTGCTCCTTCGAGGGGCAATTGTCCAAGCTTTTCGGTTCGTTGTTGCATAAAAAAAGCCTGTCGGAAAAGGTTCACAAACCGACAGGCTAGATTTTATGTTCGAAGCAGATTAATTAACCTTTGGAGCACTGGCTGCTACACT
>Ga0302296_1000380_pt1 | contig 37635 bp, 29 predicted proteins | sample III_Fen_N3_1_FD_194546 | JGI IMG/M metagenome (GOLD analysis project Ga0302296, IMG submission 194546) | Peat permafrost microbial communities from Stordalen Mire near Abisko, Sweden - III_Fen_N3_1 | ecosystem: Environmental > Terrestrial > Soil > Wetlands > Permafrost | place: Sweden: Abisko... | reverse complement strand
TAAGATGGCTTAGATGCAAGCCTTTTTGATTCTTTTACCATAAATATATGCACTTACTAATGCAAATATTATGATTATTCCCTTATATAGCAAGGGATAGAAAGTTTTTCAGTAGACCCTAATTATATTTTTCTGGTGAAAGCGGTAAGGTAAATTTGAATTCACTCCCTTTTTCTGGATTGTCTTCAATCCAAATCTTACCACCATGTTTTTTTATAAATTCTTTACAAATAATGAGTCCCAATCCTGTTCCTTTTTCTTGATCTGTTCCTAATTGAGAATTGTTATAATCATAGTTAAACAATTTTAGTTTGTCGTCGTCACTAATACCAACGCCATTATCTGAAATTATGAATTCAATATATACATCTTTTAATCTTGAATAAATTTCAATAGTTCCATCTTTTTCGGTAAATTTAATGGCATTTGAAATCAGATTTCGTACTATGGTTTCAATCATATCTTTGTCACCGAAAATTTCAAATTTGTCGGGAAGATTGGAACGAATTGCAATGTTTTTTTCATGAGCCGACTCTTCTAATACGTCAATGACATCTTTACAAATCTTTGAAAAATCAAACTTTATAGGATTAAAATTCGTCTGTCCTATTTGAGTTTGAGCCCAGGTTAATAAATGATTCAGTAATTCGAAGGTCTTTTTAGCCTGTTTGTGGATAATATTTATATGTTCCTCAGTCTCTTCAATGTTATTCTTCCGAACGTTATCTTTCAAAAGTTGTGAAAATCCTAAAATAGCATTGAAAGGACATTTTAAATCGTGTGCAATAACAGAAAACAACATGTCTTTCATTGTCACTGCTTTTTCAAGTTCTAGTATTCGTTTTTTTATGCTAACTTCTAGCTCAATATTATATTCTGCGATATAATTATAAAGATTATTTCTAAATACTAATCCAATTATTTTTTCATCTTTTCTAACAGGTAAAACATCCGTTTTGGAATCATTCATTATGATTAGAGCTTGTTCAACTGTACATTCACAATCAATTATCGTTTTATCCGTTAAGCAATCGATTATTAATGACTTTGCATTTTGAATAATATCTTTGGATGTAAGTACACCATAAAATTGATCTTCATCTTGAACAACCATAGCCGAATAATCGATCAATTGCTTTTTGATTGCAATTGTTCCTAAATAGGGATTAACCGTTATAAAATCTCTTTGGATTAAATGCTCTATTTTCATGGTTCATCATCTATAGAATTAAATGAAATTGTTATTTTGAAATCGACTTTTACTATTTCCGATTCTGTTACATATGGAAATACTTTTTGAGCCAACATTTTAATGATTTTTTCTGAAGGCATCTTTGCTAGGATACGTCTATTAATAAACACACATTCTATGTTTTCAAAATTCGTTTCAATAATCTCAAAGCCATTAGGAATGAGTAATTCGAACGATTTTGAAATTCCTGTTTTTCCATGTGGTGCTTGTTTACCAACTACTAAGATATCTTCAAAAGGAGGTAGTTTTATTTCATGAAAATTCAAGTTAACCGAATATTTTGCTTGATTGTCTGTCATTGCGATGATTTATTAATTGTCGTTTTTATGCTAAAAAAATGGTGGAAGTTGATATGCTAAGTTAACTTAAATTATTGGATAAGTAATTTTTACAAACGTTTTTTATGTTCAATGTATAAGGAATTTACTTTAGATATATCGAAAAGTCAATAAAATTAAGCTTTTAAGTAAGACGTTTTTTTTTGAAATTCAAAATATATGGTTGATTATAATTTTAATCCGGTCAACAAAGTCGAATAATTTGCCAAAACGGTTTCACTATCAAATGAGTTGATTTTGTCCATGAAACGTTCTTTTGTATTGCTCATAAACGAATCTTTCATTTTTGTCATCAGTTCTTCAACACGTTTCGTCTTCGATTCATCGCCCCAATAGTCGGAAATAGCTATAATATATTCGTTAAACGTATGTTTCGATTTGTCTTTATCTTTGTAACCCCATTCTTCGAGAATGTAATTTCGTTTTGTGACGAATCGTTTGCCAATAGTATCGGTAACTGGAGCTTTGTCCATTAATTGTGAAATATCATTTGCCAAAGTCTGGATTTTACCTGTTGGTTTATCGCCCAATCTATTTGCCAAAATGTAAAAAACAGAATTGTTTGCTTTTGAAAAAACAACAGCATCTATATAGTGGCATTCGCCCAAACGTTCAACTGGAAGTGCTGCGTCGTGCCATACAAATGCATCGGTATCGTTTAATGTTTCGATAAGTGCATTCGCAAAATTGCAACTAAGGTTTCGCTCGGTAAATCCTGTTTTGTTGTGTGCTGGGTAATACTGTTTAAATATTGTATTATAACGATTTTTGAAATTCTCGTTAAATGCTTGTTTTATAATTGCTTTCATATTTTGTAATTCGTATTTTTCGATTGTTAAAAACGATGCTTTTTATAGTTGTGCTACGATTAAAAATATTGGATATTCACCCATTTCACCTGATGGTTTTTGTTTAACTATTGTAAAGCATTCTTTTAGTAAACCAGTTTTGAATCCTCTATCGATAAGTTTACCTGCAAGTTTGTCGACTTCAAAACCTAAGTGACCAGAAAAATCTTCGCCGTGGAAACTTCCGTCTTCCGTATAAAGATCGGCTATAACTAAATATCCATTGGGTTTCAGTAATGATTTAAACGAATCTAATGTTTTGTCAATATCAACGACATGATGCATCACCATTTGATTGAAAATGATGTCATATTGTTCGAAAAATGGTTTTGATTCCAAATCATGAAAAATTGCAGTCAGATTTTTAGCATTTGCATCGGCAATCTTCTTATTCATTACTGCAACCATTTCGGTCGAACTATCCATCATGCTTATCTGTTCAAATCGATCACTAAGCATAAAACTCAATATTCCGGTTCCTGCACCATATTCCAATGCTGTCATTTGTTTTGACTTTGGAAACATTTTAATCATTTCATCGGCAATAGCTTGCGAACGTTCAAAATGCATTTTTTCTTTGTCCCAATTTTGGGCTTTTTTATCAAAATCGTTCATAATGATGGTTTTTATAATTCAATTGAATGACCTGTGTGAAAATAAAATGTTTCTTTTGGAAATTCTTGTTTTAATAATTCATAATGTTCTAATCCAGTACAATGGCAAACGCCAATTTTTTCGGGTTTCAATGTTTTAAAACTGCTAACTATTGGTTTAATACTGTCGGGATGTGAATCTTTGAGGTGAAATCCTCCAGCAATGAGATATATCGGTTGTTCGAAATGGTGTTGAGCTGCACGCATAATATTCGTAATTCCTCGGTGCGAACAACTGCTTAAAACCGAAAGTTTATTTTTTTCTGTTACTGCAAGAAAAACTTCGTCGTTAAAACAATCTGGAATTTTTTGACCAGCTTTTTCAGTAAAAAAATGTTTCCAATGAGTATCGTCGTTGTCGATTACTGGAATACTGCTAATTGCAAAAATGTTTGGAACGATTTCGGTTTTGCCTTTTAAGAATTCAAAACGCGATTCGTATTTGAGATTTTCATACAAAAAACCAATCGGTTTTGTACCATTGAATTTTGCTGATAATGCTTCCTTTTTTAGATAAATTTTTGCGGTGCTATTTAGTTCAAGAAATTTTGCTAAACCACCTGTATGGTCGTAATGTCCATGGCTCAGAACAACTGCATCTACTTTCGAAATATCGATGCCTAATCGTGGTGCATTGAGAGCAAAATTACCTGTTTGTCCCGTGTCGAATAATACTTTGTGACTTCCGGTATCAATGTGAAATGAAAGACCGTGTTCACCGTGCAAACCGCCTTTGTACACAATGTTTTCAATTAAACAAGTAATTTTTATCATTTCATAAAGGTACTGTTTATTGTGAAATAGTACCTTGTTTCTTTGAAAGACTTATATTTTTTTCAAATTTAGAACGTCAACAAGTGCTTACTCTTATTCACAATCTGATAAAGGTCGAACAATGACGAAACTGTACATTTGTTTACATCCTCTGTTCCTCGCATTTTCACGCAAGTGGCACAAGCTAAAATTTGTCCGCCATTTGCTACAAAACTTTGACTTTCCTTCGCAATGTCAAATCGAACGTCGTCGCTTCGAAAGCCATCGATTCCTTTGCCTAATAAAAAAATCATAACCACATCGCCTTTTGTCCGCGCAAGGTTTGCAAGTCTAAATGCATTCCATATCGTTTCAGCATCTGCTGAGTAAAGTACAATTCCCAAATCGGGAGCTACGTCTTTCGAAAGATAACTGAAATCGGCACAAGTCAATTTCGTTTGTGATATTGCTGCAGAACCGATAAAGAAGCTCATTGATAGTATAAGAAATAACTGTTTCATATCGTAACGTGTATATTTGTTTCATCTTGCAATTTATAAAACAAACCGACGTAAATATTTTTTTTTACGAGAAAATGTGACTTGATTTCTCAAAAAAAAACTAATTTTTCGTTTCCTTTGTGCTAACTAATAAAATAGGGAATGAACAGACGAATATTAATATTTCTTTTTGCGATACTTTGTAACGTGAGTTTTTCTCAAGATTCAATACAAAATCCATTGATAAATTCAGGTCAATTGTTGGCAGAAGGAATTTCTTACCAGACAGAAGGTTTATATGATTCTGCAATCACAAAATTCAATAAAATAGATAGAAATGATACCAATTACACCGATGCTTTGTCTGAAAAAGCATTGACATTCTATTTGAAAAAAGATTATGCAGCTGCAATAAACACGATTCATGAAGCATTGAAAAATCCAGATGAAGTTCCTGTGTCGATGTATTTGAATTGGGGAAATGCACTAAACGATTCGGGAAATTTTGTGGAAGCCGAAAATGTTTTCAAACAAGCAATTCAATTGTATCCCTATTTTTATTTGTTACATTCGAATTATGCATTTAACCTTTTTAAACAGAAAAAATATCACGAAGCCGAATTGCAATATCAAAAGGCTATTAACCTTAATCCATATTATTCGTCAAGCTATTTGGGATTAGGAACCTTGTATTACACCGAAGGTCGAAAAATACCGGCAATGATGGCTTTGGGAATTTTTCTAACGATTGAACCAAATTCAGGACGATCGTTTAATGTAACCAAACTGTTAAAGAAGGTCGTTGATGGTTCGATTGATATGGATAAAGATGTTGTGAAAAATATTCCAGAATCAGAAAAACAATATTCAAATGTTCTCGAAATTCTTGAGTCGAAAGTTGCAAACGACAATCGTTACAAAACGGGAATAGATGTTAATGATATTATTGTTCGTCAATTTCATGTTGTGCTCACGAATATAAGTTGTGATAAAAATGATACTACGTTTTTCTCGAAAAACATTCTTTCACTGATGAAAAATATGTTTACAACCGAAAACTTTGAACCGTTTGTATACAGTGTCTTTAGTTCATACAACAACAAAAAGATTTCAAAATGGTTAAAGAAGAACGATAAAAAAAATGTAGAATTTAGAAAATGGATTAGTCAAGAATTAACCAATATTTATTCTTCTCAATTGATGAATATCGAAGGCGAAATGGTTGCTGTTCATTGCTTTTACCGAAACAATGGTCAATTATTGTCGTTTGGGAAATTATCAAACACAACGGGTAAGGATTTAAAACAAGGAACCTGGAAATTTTTATCGCAAAGCGGAAATGTTGAAATCGTTAATCACTATAACGATAATGGTGATGCCGAAGGATTGTATAAAGCATGGAATAAAAATAGACGATTAATCAAAGAATTATATTTCAAAAATAACAAAGCCGATGGTTCATTTTTACAATATTATGATAATGGAACATTGCAATTTAAAACAACATACAGCAATGGTTTGCTTGAGGGAATGCTTACCAAATATTACATTTCGGGTGCGTTGAAATCGGAAGAACCTTTTTCGAATGATACAATAAATGGGCTATCAAAATACTATAATAGTAATGGTTTTAAAACGGCTGAACTGAAATATGTAAAAGGCAAAATCGATTCAATAGCAACATATTATTATCCAAGTGGGAAGAAACAAAGCATTGTTGAATATAAAAACAATGTAAAGAATGGAGATATAATTTTTTATTACGAAAATGGGCAGATTCAGTCGAAAGCTGTCAATAAAGACGATAAATTCGTTGGTTCATATTTATCTTATTGGGAAAACGGAAAGCCCAATACAGATTTTACCTATTCACCAGATGGAAAGATTGAAGGTGTTTGTAACCGTTGGGACGAAAATGGAATATTGAAGGAAGAAAACTTTTATTCAAATGGAAAATTAAATGGCAAAACTTCGGTTTATACTGATGATTCAAAATTATGGTATACGGTTGATTATAGAAATGGAACCATCAAGAAATTAATAACATATACTCAAAATACTGGATCCGTTTGTGCTGAATTCGATGACAAAGGGAAAAGAATCCCCGTAACATTTATGACTCCCAAATGTCAGAAAAACTATGAAGGAATGTTTTTCGAAGGTAAACGTGATGGTGCTTGGAAGCATTTTTATACAAATGGAAATGTTTTGCTTGAAGAGACATACAATAAAGGAAAAAACGAAGGTCTGTCAATTAACTATTTCAAATCGGGAACTATAAATTCGAAAGTGAATTATAGTAACGACATGAAAAATGGCTATTACAATGAATATTATCAAAATGGCGAAAAAATGAGCGAAGGATGGTATCGGAATGGCGAAAAGCAAGGCTATTGGTTTTTTTATGGTGAGACTGGAATTAAAGTGAAAGAATTGTATTATTTGAACGATAAAATGCGTGGTTATCAAAAATACTTTACCGTTGATGGCAAACTAGATTTCGAAATGCATTACCAAGATGGGCTTGCTGAAACCTATACTTATTACGACACAACTGGACTGGTTGCTTTTGAATGTAAGATTGAGCGTGGAACAGGAACGGTTGTTGCGACCTATTTCAATGGTACAAAACGTTTTGAAAGTGGAATGAAATATGGCTGTTTCGATGGATCTTATAAATGCTATTTTTCAAATGGAAAAATATTGGAAGAAGGAACATATAACGCTGGTTTTTATGATGGCGATTTAAAATTATATCATAGAAATGGAAATGTTTATGAACTTGGAACATATGCGAATAATAGCCTTGAAGGGAAATTTGTATGGAATTACGAAAATGGAAAGCCCAAAACAATAGGGTATTATAAAAATGGGAAGAAAACGGGAACGTGGGAGTGGTTTGATGAAATAGGTCGCAAAACGGTAATTCGAAACTATAAAGACGATAAATACGATGGAGAACATATATGGTATGATTCAACTGGAACCGAAATGCTTAAACGAGTTTATGAAGATGATGACTTTATCGCATTTTCGTATCTCGATAAATCAAATACGGTTATACCCAATATTCCCGTTCAAGACGAAACAGTTAAACTTAAAGCTTTTTATCCCAATGGAAATGTTTCGGTAGAAATGGAATATCAAAAAGGTGTTGTAGTGGGAGAATATAAAAACTATTATCAATCAGGCAAAATAATGGAGATTTCTCCTTATAAAAATAACAGACTTTCAGGATTAAGTAAAACATACTACGAAAATGGAAATTTACGTTCAGAAGAAAACTATACGAATGGTGTAAAACAAGGAATTTGTATTTATTATCGTCCCGATGGAACATTGAAAAAAAGAGAACAATGGTATCTTGATGATAAACATGGCGTTTTTGAATATTATGATACGATGGGAAAGCTTGTAAAAAAAGAAAAATATGTGTATAATGAACTGTTTGAATAAGAAAATAATAACTCTGATTTTATGTTTATCGTCCGTTGTTTTGTGGGCTCAGCCAACCGATTATGATTTGGCTGCAATTGCAAAACAATATAAAGGAAATGAAGCGGTAATGGTATCGTCGAACGATGATATCGTCATCGATTTCGATAAAACAGATAAAATCAGAATTAGAAATAATCATTCGCACGATGTTTATTTTGTTGGTGCAAATACCAAAATGTATGACGACGAATATATTTCACATTCCTTTTTTAATGAAATAACATCTCTGAAAGCTTTGTTGTACGAATTTGATGGTAAAAAATTTAAAAAGAAAGAAATTACCAATGTTGTTCAAGCCGATAATTTCAGTAGTAATGTATTTTACGAAGAGAGTAAATATGAACGAGTTGTATTCCCTCAAATTCCTCAAGGTAGTTTGTCAAGTATTTCTTATGTGGAAACGTACAACGATCCACATTTCATGCAGAGTCTTTTTATCTTTTCGTCATATATGCCAGTCAACAAAGCCGAAGTATCTATATTATTTCCCAAAAATGTAACAATAAAATACAAAATTTTTAATGATAATGGTAAAATTGCCTTTAAACAAGAATCAATTGGGAAAAATATAAAATATACATGGATAACCGAAAATGTTGAAAAATATAATCGTCGTGAGGAAGATTTTGCAATAACCTATTACGAACCACATGTTGGAATTTATATTTCTGACTATACCATAAAAGGGAAGCAAACCGATGTTTTAAAAGATGTGAATAGTTTGTATAAATGGAAAGAAAATAATCTGAAAACAATAAATAAAGATTCTGTTCCTGCATTAAAGAAATTGGTCGATTCCTTATGTGTTGGCAAGAATACGCAAATTGAAAAGGCAAAAGCAATTTTTTATTGGGTACAATCAAATATTAAGTATGTGGCTTTCGAGGGTGGCTATTCAGGCTTTATTCCTCGTGAAGCGAAAGATATTTTCAATAATCGATACGGCGATTGTAAAGATATGTCGAGCATTCAAACCAAGATGTATGAATATGCTGGGATAAATTCGCATTTGGTTTCAATTGGTACTCGCGATATTCCTTACACCTTCGAGGAATTTCCAACTGAAAATGTAGATAATCATATGATTGCGGTGGAATTTATTGATGGAAAGCATTATTTTACCGATGGTACAGCTTATTTTATTTCGTTCGATTTTCCATCCGATGCAATCCAAGGAAAAGAAGCCCTAATTTCTGATGGTGATAATTATATCCTCGAAAAAGTTCCAATTGTCGATAAAGTACGAACGCAATCTATCGATACTATTAGCTTAACGTTTAATGCCGATACTCTTAAAGGAATTTCGCATGCCACGCAAAGTGGTTATATAAAATTCAATACCAGTATCAATTTAATTCGCACTCCACAAAATAAATGGAAAGAAATGTTGATGAAGCATTTGTCGCGCGGATCAAACAAATATAAATTAGAAACGGTTGCTATCGATACCATCGATCGTGATAAAGATTTGAACCTTCGTACCACATTCTCAATTCCTAATTATGTGAAAAATGCAGGGAATAGTTATTACATAAACTTTAACCTCGACCGAAGTTTGCAAAATGATAAAGTAGATACGACGAAACAAAAATTCGACAAGAAAATAGATTTCAAGCATATCTTATCATACGAAATTTCGATGAATATTCCTAAAGGATTCCGAGTTTCAAAATTACCGACAACGTCCGAATATACCGATGGGGAATTCGGATTTAAAGCAAAATATAGATATGATGAAAATCTTCGAAAAATCGTATATTCGTTTCAAATTTATATTGATGCAATAACGATAAAAGCAACTCGTTTTGACCAATGGAATGCAATGATTAAAAAGCTTTGCGAGGTATATTCACAAGTTGTTGTATTAGAGAAAATATAAGGAAACGTAATGATGCACGCAGTGCATCTTATTTAAAGAAATAAACAGATGAAAAAAACACTTATCTTCCTTTTGTCACTGACTGTAATTCATGTTTTTGGTCAAGAGCCAGAATATAAAAAAATACAATTAGATAGCATTATATCTGATAAAAAATTCCCTGATAAGTTGAAAGACGAATTTCCCTGTATTACACTGAAAGAAAGTGTTACAATGGAATATATCATGATGGGGCAAGAAGTTTGTGAATTTGAGACTATTCATAGAAAAACATTGGTGTTGAGCGATAAAGGAGTCGAATATTTCAACCGAGTGTATATTCCAACAAGTCAAACTATCGATATTGTAGATCTTAAAGCTCGTGCTGTTTCTCCCAATGGAACTATCACAAATTTTGATAAAACGAATATCAAAGAAGTTGAAAACCTCGAAGATAAAGGAGCTTTTAAGATGTTTGCCATGGAAGGATTAGAAAAGGGCAGTATTGTTGAACTTCTTTATACCTTAAAACAGAACGTAGGCTCCTATGGTAAATATGTTTTTCAAGAAGATTTTCCTATTCTAAATGCTTCATTTACTTTGTTGAGTTTTAAAAGTTTGGTTTTTAATATGAAAGCATATAATGGTTCATTTAAGAAAACAGACGATACTACAACTGCAAAACATATTCTTAGTTATTCGTCAGATTCAATTCCTCCGCTTCGTGACGAAAAATATGCTTCGTACAGTGCTAATAAAGCGAAAGTTGAATATGCTTTTAGTTATAATTCTGAATCGTCAACTACGCCTATAAATACTTGGGCAATGGCAGCTAAATCGCTTTACGATGCCTTTTATAAAGAAAATAATGATGAAGATAAACTGGTTAAGAAACAGTTGAAAAAGCTGAAAATCGATAAAATGTCAGAACTCGAAAAAGTGAAAACTATTGAGATTTATCTAAAAGATAACATTACGTTAAAACCTGTACGAGGCATTGAAAATATTGAGACGATAAGCTTTGCTTTGAAAAATAAATTTACTAACGAAGAAGGCTTTACACATTTGTTCTGTAAGTTTTTGCAATTAGCAGGTATCAATCATCAATTGGGCTGCACTTCTGATCGTTCAAAATGCAAATTCGATAAAGATTTTATGACCTGGCAATATTTATATGAATATGTGATTTATTTTCCAAATCTTTCTACCTATCTATCTCCAACAGAGGTTCAATATCGATTGGGAATGTTGCCTGACGAAGTCACTAATAACGATGTGCTTTTCTTGAAAACGCTAACCATTAGCAGTGGATTTGTTTCTGCTTTGCCTGATATAAAAACGATTCCTAATACACCCTATGAAAAGAGTTTTACGAACCAAATAGCAACCATAGAACTTGATCCTGCAAATCTATTGGCAAAGGTTCATTATCGTCACGAATTGGGTGGCTATGAAGCTAATTATATCCAACCATTTTACGATTTTCTTCCCGAAGATAAAAAAACTGAAGTGATGGAAAGTATTCTTAAATTTATGAATGAAGATACTAAAATTGTTGATTTTAAATTAGAAAATACCAGCCACAATGAATCTCCTTTCGATAAGCCATTTATCATTGATTCTCATTTAGAAGTCAAAAATCTAATTGAAATGGCTGGTGAAAGTGTTATTTTTAAATTGGGTGAAGTGATTGGACGCCAAGAAGAAATGTATGATGACCATAAACGTGAAAATCCAATAGAATTGCAATTTGCTCATTTTTATATGCGCAATATTCGTGTGAAAATTCCAGAAGGATACATTATTAAAGGAACCGATGCAATTTCAATTAATAAAGTTTGTGCAAGTGGGGCAGCGGGTTTTGTCTCAATATATAAAATTGAAAATAACGAATTAATCGTATCGGTTCGTGAATTTTATCGCGATGTAATGATACCAATTGAACAATACGGAGATTTTCGCAATGTAATTAATGCTGCTGCCGATTTTAACAAAATTTCGATTGTATTAGAGAAAAAGTAATTATTGTTGTCTTTTTCGGTTTTCAATAAATTCGATTTCTAAAATCATTTTTGTCTGATAAGATCTTGTGCGGTTGTTGTGAATTTATAAAATTGAAAGAGACCTACCAAGGTATAATTTACCTTTAGGTGAGTCTCTTCATTTTTGAAATAGCTTTTAAATTTCTTTTTCGTTATTTCTACCAAAGACTTTTATAACTAACGTTTTGTGGTTGGTTTTTACCATAAGCAACACCAACTTCTTTGTAAGCTTGAATTAAGTCTTTTTGAATACCAACTTCTTTTTCATAAATGAGATTCCACTCACGTTTATCAACATCATGAATTTTCGTTGCAATTTTATTTGATAAATCTTTTGCATCTTTAAAACAAGCTGCTTTAGGATCAATTGTTTTTAGTATCGAACCAGCTTGTTCTGCTGCATCCCAACTTTGACCAGCATTCCAAACACTTGTTGCTTCAGCAACTTTCATTTGACATTCGTAATCTAATTTTTGTTGATAAATTGGAGCTAAAGCTGTCATACATTTATCCCAACAAACAGAACAAACTGAAGGAACACCAGTTAATTTCCAAATCGCTTCATCAAATTGACGAGTGCTTGTTAAAACTTGTGCTTCTTTTATGATTTGATCACATTGTGAGTTATAGTAATCAATTATTTTAGCTTTCCCTTTATCAATAAACGATTGATAAGCAGGATCTGTTGTTTTGACGTTTTTTAATGCAGACATATAAGCTTTTGTTTCATTTTCGCCTACACCTTTCGCCGTTGTTGAATAACTTGCAAAACTTCTACCTTCAACGCCATCACCAATATATAGGGTTACATTTAACGTATATGCTTGCATAGGAGGAGCCGTTGGTGTTATATCTTTTGTCATAACGGCTACATTAGCAGTCATAATAAATCTTGAATTATAAGCATCGGTAGCTAAACCATTATCAATCAATATTTGATTCAACTTATTTTCAAGATTCTTTTTCGCAGCAACTGGCATTCCATCGATTTGATCGGGAACCCATACAGCAAGTGCTAATTTGCTCTTATCAGCTTGTTCAGAGTTTTGTGCATTAGCAAAGCCAAAACACAACATAAAACTCAGAAATATTACAATTTTACTATTTTTCATATTGCTATATTTAAAATTATTTTTCACCGATTACTAATTGTGCTTGACCTAAACCTTTCATCATCAATTTAGAGTCAATTTGATATTTTTCTTTAAGCATTTTTGATAATCCTTTTGCCCAATTTCTAGCATCGATAGCTTTGTTGGTTGCATCATATAAAGGAATACGTACTTGTTCGAAGTTCATCATATTTTCTGTTGCATCAGCAGTCGAAAAACGACCTTGAACGGTATTTGCAGTCATCCATTCTTCTATAACAGCATTTAATTCTTTTCCACCGCAGTCTTTTTCAAGTCCACCTTCAAAAGAATCCCATGCTTTTATACGAAATGTAATTTCACGACCATTTGCGAATAAATCGTCGAAATGTTTTTGTAATTGAGCATTAAAGTTGTCGATATTAGCAACAACAGTTTCTTGTAGTAAAACAGGTAGCTCTGCTGTAAATGAAGGAGCACCTGTTCCTGACGTACCTGCAACTTGTTTGTCGGTATATGCATCTAAACCTTGTAGGTTGAATGTAATAGATTTTTTTGGTCCAGTTTGATTCACCGTCCATGTCAATTGCATAATAATATCAGATTTTGCAACTTTTTTAAGTTTATCCATTGGACTTTCAGCTACCGCTGCACCATTTTTGCTTTGCAATAATGCATCTTCTGCTGATTGATCCTGTAATGTTTTTAATGCAGACTCTAAGTTTTTCAATGGGAAACCTCTTTCAGTCATCATTTCATTGATTTTGCTAATAACCAAAAGTAAATCTGAATTTTCTTGCAGAGCTTTTTTATAATCAGGAACTTTTACTTTTGTTCCTTGATTATCGAACTCTTGCATATATCCGTTTTGATTACACCAAACATCGCTTGGAACAACCATAATTGTTGGTTTTTTAGCTTGTGAAAACGCACTATTAAAACTTACTAATAGTAGAGCTGCAGCTAATATACTTTTAAAACTATTTTTCATTTTATTTTTATTTATAAAGTTAAATTTATTGTGGGAGGATTTTGTCTTCAATCATTTTTGCTTTCAATTCTGGTCGCAATACTCGAATTATCACACGATATGTTGCTTGTGACCCAGCTTTTTTTCTGTTTTTAATAACTTCAATATGTAAGTCAGAACCATCCTTTGAGTTTATAAATGCAGAATAAGGTCCACCATCAGCAAAGAATTTATTGAAATAATCTTCATTTTTTTCTTGAACATTTACTTCTGATAATATTGGTTTAATGTTGCATTCTGATTTCCCTGCTCTTATTCCTTTAAATAGAACATCACGAACACCATTCTTTTTTTTTGTTCAATGGCATCAGTACGATTACGTCCACTTCCCCATACGCCAAGTGTTTGAGAACCATCTAATTCAACTCCCATACATTCTGATTCATAGGTGTAATTTCCTGCTATGTGTCGTTGAGGATTACTGCATGAACTTATGAAAATACTTGAAACAAGTATAATCGATGTTAATAGTATATTTTTCATAATTATAATATATTAAAATCCAGAACTTAAACCTTTAATTACTCCTGCTGCTTCAAGATCTTTACGAAGTGCATCAACATTTACTGAAACAACAATGCCAATTTTGTATTCTTTTCCTGCTTTTAATCTATCTTCGGCTGCAATTGAACCATCACCCGATTCACTTACATACTTCATATATTTGCCGTTATCTGCAAAAAAATCATCGAAAAATTCTTGTTTCTCTTGTTCTATATTTGGGCTACTTGCCAATGCTTTTTGACCTGGAACACCTGGTTTTCCGGTAAATCCTTTAAATACGACACCATGAACTGCATTTTTTTTAGCTTGTTCTAGTGCAACTTTAGGATTTTTAGAATATGACCATACTTTAATTAGGTATGAACCTTGGGTTCCAACACCAGCAGCTTCTATTTCATATCGCCAGTTTTTAGTATCTTTGTCGGCTTTTTTTCTTGCTTGTGCCGAAACCAGTGATGTTAAGCCTAATACAGCAATCAATATAAGGCTACCTACTTTTACTAATTTTCTCATAATTTATTTATTTTTAGTTATTATTTAATTTGTCTAATTAACATTCCAGCATAATAATTTTTAGCTCCTTTAAATAGAGTTCTATCTATTTTTGGTTTGTTTGATGCGATAGAATCAACAGCTTGCACTTCACCTGCAACAAAACGATTGTCCCAGATTTGTTTTTTATCAACCTTAACGATACCTTTTCGAACATATTTTGTTTTTCCTTCTGCATCGAGTTCTTGTTCTAAAACTTCATATTTATCGCCTCCTGCAATTCCTTCTTTTAAACCAATTTTTGCTGTTATAGGAAATCCAGTATACAAAGGCGTTTTCGTTTTAAATACATCATATTTCTTTTGTAATTTTGCATAGACTGCATCAATATTTCGAACTGTAGCAATCTCAACAATTTTTTCTGTACTTCTTGTTTCGTTCAATGAAAAGGTAACTAGACTACTTGATTTTTCACTTCCAACAAACTCCATACCAAAGATGTCAGAATAGTTGAATTTTGAGTTTCTAGCTGTGTCTTTTGTGTTTTTATTCATCCATAAATCATTATAAAAAACTGCTGAAATTGAATCATTCCACATCAGTTTATATAAATATGATGTTGTCCAAACCGAATATCCTTCTTTAGTTTTATTGTATACCATATCTGCAGCTTTTTGAGCTAATGTTTGTCCTAATGAACTTGGAATTCTACTAGCAGCAGCATATGCTACAGCTCTTACCGCTGCCGCTGCATATTCGTTACTTACAAAATTTAATTTTGAAACAACAACAAAGGTGTTTCCAATGAGTTCTTCTCCAGCATCAGCTAATGAAGATAATCCTCTTGCTGAATTTGAAGCAATTTTTGCAGCCATTTCAGTTGCATTGTAAGAGCCACGTTGACCAATTAAATCCATATCCATAGTTCCATCTGGTTTTCTGTCAAACCACTTTGCAACTAATTTATTTGCAATTTTATTTTGTTGGAAATAGTTGTCAATAACGTTTTTATAGTCGTCATCACTTTTTATTGTGTTCGTACTATATTTTGTTGGGTCAAATGATTTTTCACCAATTGTGTGATTATTATATTTATCTGGGAAAGGAGCATTATAATATGCACTTAAAACAGTGTCTTTAAAGGGGAATTTATCAGATTCAATTAAAATAGTATGTAATGAACTTCTTCTGTATTTAATTTCTAATGGTTTTCCGCCAACAGTGGATTGTGCATTTAAAAGTATTATGTTTGCAAAAATGAATGATAAAAATAATAGGAGTTTTTTTTTCATGTAATATGTAATATAAAGGTTTCTACTCGTAAGGCTTTTCGATTACTCCTCTGTATTTGCCTCCAGATAAGGTGTTTTCTGTGTACTAAAAAGCTTGCTAAATAGTTTTTTAGTAATACAAATATATGTATTTATTTGTATTACTAATTGCTAAGTGAGTATAATTTGCTGTGTTTATTAGTTTATTATTGAACTAATTAGTTGTGTCTGATTGGGATTTTAAAGCTGAATCATAAGCGTATATTCATATTAGTTTAGTTTTTTTAGTTTAAGAATCGTTTTATCTTTTTTTCTTATAAATTTGTCACTATCAATGAAATTAAATTTTAGTTAAAATGTTTAGAATTAATTTGCATTTTGTTCGGGTTTTATTCTATGTTATTTTTATAGTAATTTCCCCAAAAATATCTGCACAACAAATTGGATTGGGAGGTTCCATATTATACAATCCTCAAACCGAAAGTTTTGCTGGAGGATTACGAGTTGAAATTCCGTATAAAAGAATAAGCTTTATTCCTCAACTTACCTATTATCCATCGTTCAATAAAATATCTGAATATTATTTGGGTGTTGCTACACATCTCGATTTTATGGGAACAGCAAAATGGAAATTATATGCTATTGGTATGGCATCATATAATCGATGGAGTAATTATAGTTCAAAACCTCAGTTAAAAGCTAAACCAAATAATTGGGATGCTGAATTTGGAATTGGTTGGACAACTCGACGATGTATACGTCCATTTATTGAATATCGGTATAATATTAAATGGAGAGAAACAAATCTTGGAATAGGTATTATTTATACTTTTAGATGTAGTTCAAGGAAGAAAAGAGGTTCAATCAGCTGTCCTGGACATTAATTTATGTAATGATAATTGTAAAACAATTGCAAACGTTTATAATTCAAAGTTATGATAACAAGAAAACTCAACTTTACCAAGTTACTTTTAAGCATAAGTCTTGCTGTTTTTGTATTTGTAACTTGTAAAAAAGATAGAATAGTAGACAAACCACTTAAAGAATACAAATCTTTGACCGAATATTTAGATAGTAAAAAACAAAAAGAACAAGAATTTATCATTGATACTCCAGGAAAATGTCCAATTATAGGATTGCAAGGAACACAAATTTGTCCTTCAAAATCTACTATTATGTTTACTGATAAAGCAGATAGTATTACCTATCCATACAAAATTAAATTGGTTGAACTTTATACTCCCAAGGATATGATTTACTACCAATTACCATCAGTTGGTAGTGGTACTATTTTAACAACCGCTGGCGAGCTCAGAATTCGTGCATATAAAGATAGTTCCGAATTGATTTTACGTCCTTCAAAATTATGGTCTATAGTCTCAATGCCGGGCAAATCGACAGTTGATGGGATGAAACAATATTATGGTACTACAACAAATAATCTCACTGATTGGACAACGAATCCTGTTGGCGATTTTGGTAAAACAGATACCAGCTATTTCGGTTTAATTCAAAAGTTAGGTTGGATTGCTTGCGATAAAGATGCAAGTTCGGCAAATTCTGTTACTATTACATTTGCATCGACATCAGATAATTTGGCAAATGTTGGCATCTTTATCTACATTCCATCAACGAAAACTATTATGCAAATTAAAAACTTCGTTTCCGATAAAATACCCTCAGGTGATGATATTAAGATATTAGCATTTGGACAAGATGCTTCGAATGATTTCTATTTTTATTACAAAAAAATGACTTTGGGTCAAAATAATGAAATACTCGATATTAGTTTGACAAAAACGAAAGAATCTGATTTAACGGCAAAACTTGATGCTTTGTGAAATTAGATAAAGAAATAATCAAAAGGGAGAGCAGTGACTCTCCTTTTTTGTTTATTAAATGTTTATTCTATAATCGGAATGATTATTCACCTATATAAAAACATGCCTATATTTGATATTCAATTGTAAAACAGAATGTGCGGAATAACAGGGGCTTTTAGTTTAAATGATTTAGGCAAACACTTTTTAGGGAAAGTTCCAATATCGGTAGCTTCTATGAAGCTTCGCGGACCCGATAGTAATAATACCATTGCTTTTGAAACTGTTGCACTTGGTCATTCGAGGCTTGCAATTATTGATACTTCTAATGCAGCATCTCAACCATTTACAGACTCTTCGGGACGTTATACAATTGTTTTTAATGGTGAGATTTTTAATTTCGAAGACCATAGAAACGATTTAATTGCAAAAGGGTATACATTTCGTTCACATTCCGATACTGAAGTCTTGTTGTATCTCTTTATAATTTACGGTGTAGAATGTTTAGAGAAAATAAATGGATTTTTTGCTTTTGCAATTTATGACAAACAAAACAACGAGCTCTTTATAGCTCGCGACCGTTCGGGCGAAAAACCTTTTTTATATTATATAGACGAAAATGCTTTTCTATTTGCATCGGAAATGAAAGCTTTGTTGGCTTATGGAATCGATAAAGAGATAGACCATCAATCTTTATTGAGTTATCTTCAATTGAATTACATACCAGCACCTCACAGCATTTTTAAAAAAGTAAAAAAACTACTTCCAGGTCATTATGCTGTTTTGAAAAATGGTGAATTAAAAATTTCAAAATATTACTGTATTCAAAATAAAGTTGATACTTTAATTAGCTACCAAGAAGCTCAAAAGCAATTACATTCATTGCTTGATGAATCAGTAAAACGTCGATTGATATCTGATGTTCCACTTGGTGCATTTTTAAGTGGTGGTATTGACTCTTCGATTGTTGTAGCATTGGCATCAAAATATGTAAGTGGATTACAAACATTTTCAATTGGTTATAAAGACGAACCTTTTTTCGATGAAACGAGTTATGCCAACATCGTTGCAAAAAAGTTTGGAACCAAACATACTGTCTTTTCATTGACAAATGCCGATTTATTCGAAAATGTCAATGCAGTATTGGATTATATTGACGAACCATTTGCCGATTCATCAGCACTTGCAGTGTATATGGTGAGTAAGTGTACAAAGCAAAATGTTACAGTTGCTCTGTCGGGCGATGGTGCCGACGAAATGTTTGGTGGCTACAATAAACACATGGCTCATTATAAAGCTATTTCGCGACCGATTGCTAATTTGGCAATCAAAGCAAGTTTGCCAATACTGGAAATGCTTCCGAAATCTCGTAATAATCGTTATATGAATTTGGCTCGTCAAATGCATCGATATGGCGAAGGTTGTCAACTGAATGCTAAAGATCGTTATTGGCGTTGGTGTTCATTTGCCATGGAACAAGAAGCTCTGAAATTATTAACGGTTGATGCTAAAAATACAGAATACGAACAACGAAAAGCTGCGATTCTTATTGATATCACTAATTCGAAAGATTTGAATCAAATTTTAATGACAGATATGAATTTGGTCTTAGCTAATGATATGTTAACAAAAGTTGATTTAATGTCAATGGCCAATAGCTTAGAAGTTCGTAGTCCATTTTTGGATTATACGTTTTTTGACTTTGCGTTTACACTTCCAACATCCTTTAAGGTTGATGGACAGATGAAAAAAAAGATTTTACAAGATTGTTTTAAAAATATTTTGCCCGAAGAATTATATAACCGTCCGAAAAAAGGATTTGAAGTTCCGCTTCTGAAATGGTTACGAGGAGATATGAAGCCAATGATTCAAGAATATTTACTCGATGAAGCATTTCTTAAAGAACAAGGATTATTCAATTATGCAGAATTGAAAACATTATTTAATACATTATTATCATCAAATCCAGGAGAATCTCATGCAAGAATTTGGGGATTACTTGTTTTTCAATATTGGTATAAAAAATATATTTACTAAACATCCAAAATAGAATAAATGCCCAAAGTTTTACGCATTATCAATAGATTTAATATTGGCGGACCAACATACAACGCTGCATATCTTACGAAATATCTTACGCCTGAATACGAAACATTGCTTGTTGGTGGAGTGAAAGAAGAACATGAAAAGAGTTCTGGATTTATATTAGAAAATCTTGGACTGGAACCGACAATTGTTCTAGAAATGCGTCGTTCGATTAATCCATTCCAAGATTTTTTAGCATATAGAAAAATTAAACAAATAATCAAAGAATATAAACCAGATATTGTTCATACCCATGCTGCAAAAGCAGGAACACTGGGTCGATGGGCTGCAATAAATTGTGGCATTCCCATTATCGTTCACACCTTTCACGGGCACGTGTTTCATTCTTATTTTGGAAAAGTTAAAACAACTATTTTTAAAACAATTGAAAGCTATTTAGCCAAACGAAGTACGGCTATTATTGCAATTAGCAAAAAACAAAAAGAAGAATTATGTGATATTCATCATATCGTCTCGCGTGAAAAATGTGTCATCATTCCTTTAGGTTTTGACTTAACCCGTTTCCAAACAGACAATGACGAAAAACGAATTGCATTTCGCCAAAAATATAACATTCAAAACAATGAAATTGCAATTGTTATTGTAGGTCGTGTCGTTTCGATTAAGAATCATTCGTTATTTATAGATGCTTTGAAATTTGTTCTAGATAATAGCGAACAAAAAGTACGTGCATTCATTGTTGGAGATGGTGATAATAGAAATGCAATTGAACAACAAGCCAGAGATCTAGGTATAGAATTTACAACACCAAAAGATGATTATCACGATAAATCACTTTGTTTTACATCGTGGATTAAAGATGTTGATGTTGTCTATAGTGGTGCTGATATTGTTGCTTTAACATCCCTTAACGAAGGAACTCCTGTAAGTTTAATTGAAGCAGAAGCAGCATGTAAACCGATAATTACAACGAATATTGGAGGCATCGAAGATATTGTTACGAATGGTGTTACTGGAATTTTAGTTGAGAATAATAATGCAGAAACTTTCGGTCAAAATCTATTAAAATTAGTTGAAAATGCTGAATTACGAGAGCAACTATCGATTAAAGGTCGTGCATTTGTTAATGAAAATTACCACTATACTCGATTGGTTGCTGATGTGAAAAAACTTTATGACAATTTACTACAAAAACAAAAATAATGTTACGAAACCAAACATTTGATAATTACCAATTAAACGAAGATCAAACAGAGTTTGAAAAATGCATATTTCAGAAATCAAATTTTTCAAAATTAGTTCTCGATTCATTTGAATTCATTGATTGTACGTTTTTGAATTGTGATTTTTCGATGGCAAAACTCTCAAACACGGTATTTTCAAGAGTTCGATTTGTTGATTGTAAATTGATGGGTGTTGACTTTAGCAAATGTTCGAGATTTACCTTTTCTGTGTCGTTCGATAAGTGTATTTTGAATTATTGTTTTTTCTTGAAAAACAATTTCAAAAAGACAATTTTTAAAGATTGTATGATAAAAGAAGCCAATTTTTCGGAATCGGATTTGAGCTTAGCAATCTTCCAAAATTGTGATTTATTAACTACCGTTTTCGAAAGTAATAACCTTGAAGGATGTGACTTTCGTTCATCTCAAAATTACAATTTCAATCCTTCAGATAATAAAATTAAAAAGGCAAAATTCTCTTATCCAGGTGTCATTGGATTGTTAAGTCATCTCAATATCGAAATTGAATAGGTGTTGATTTAAATAACCTTATACAATTTCAAGAGTTCTTTCATTTGTAATTGAAGATTTTCAGCTTTTGTTGCAGCAACCTTCGCAAATGATTCTGACGAATCACTGTAAATTATATCTCTCGATGAATTAACAATAAGGCCACAATGTTTATTCATTCCGTATTTAGCAACTTCATTAAGACTTCCTCCTTGTGCTCCAACACCAGGAACTAATAAGAAATGATCAGGTGCAATTGTACGAATATCTTGCAACATTTCGGCTTTTGTTGCTCCAACAACATACATCATATTTTCTTTATTTCCCCATTTTTGAGAAGTTTTTAATACTTTTTCGAAAAGTTTTTCACCATTTTCGTTCATAAATTGAAAATCGAAAGCTCCTTTGTTTGACGTTAAAGCAAGAAGTATTACCCATTTATCTTTAATTGAAAGAAATGGTATAACAGAATCTTCTCCCATATATGGAGCAACGGTTATAGAATCGAAGGGCATATTTTCTAAAAAAGCTTTTGCATACATCGCAGAAGTATTTCCAATATCGCCACGTTTTGCATCTGCAATGAGAAATATTTCGGGATAGTTTGTTTTAATATAAGAAACCGTTTTTTCAAGGCTTTGCCAGCCTTTTAATCCATAACATTCGTAAAAAGCAATATTGGGTTTAAATGCAATAGAATAGGGGGCTGTGGCATCAACTATCGATTTGTTGAATGCAAAAATAGGATCTTCTTCTTGTAATAGATGTTTTGGGATCTTTGTTAAATCGGTATCCAAGCCAACACAAAGAAATGATTGTTTTTGTGTTATTTGTGTTACTAAAAAGTTGAAATCCATAGTGATTTTATATTTTTGGTTGTATTTCAAAACTCAAAACTAAGAATTCAAAATTCTTAATTATATATTACTTTCCCTTAAACGTTCTGCGTTTTCTTCCATTATTAATTTATCGATAGTTTCTTGTAATTCACCATCAAGAACTGCGGGAAGATTATACATTGTATGATTAATTCGATGGTCAGTCACACGACTTTGTGGGTAATTGTAGGTGCGGATTTTTGCAGAACGGTCGCCTGTAGAAACCATCGTTTTACGTTGGCTCGCAACTTGATCCATATATTTTTGATATTCCAAAGCAAACAAACGAGTTCGAAGTTCGTTCATCGCTTTATCAAGGTTCTTAAGCTGTGATTTTTCATCTTGACACGATACCACAATTCCAGAAGGAATATGCGTTAAACGTATAGCCGAATAGGTTGTATTTACCGATTGTCCACCAGGTCCTGACGAACAAAAAGTGTCTTTGCGAATTTCATTTGGATTTAAAACAACGTCAACTTCTTCTGCTTCTGGAAGCACAGCAACCGTTGCTGCCGATGTATGAACACGTCCTTGCGTTTCGGTTTGAGGTACGCGTTGCACACGGTGAACACCCGATTCGTATTTTAACGTTCCATAAACTTTGTCGCCCGAAATCTCAGCAATAATTTCTTTATATCCGCCTGAAGTTCCTTCGCTAAAGCTATTTACAGAAACCTTCCATCCTTTTTTCTCACAATAGCGAGTGTACATTCTAAAAAGTTCGCCAGCAAAAATCGAAGCTTCGTCGCCACCAGTTCCTCCACGAATTTCGAGAATAGCATTTTTGCTATCTTGTGGATCCGATGGAATAAGCATCAATTTTAGGGTTTGCTCCATAGCATCGATTCCTGCCGACAGCGATTCGAGTTCCATTTTTGCCATTTCTTTTAGCTCTTCATCTTTTTCTTCTGCTAAAATTTGTTTGGCATTTTGAATATTATCGTAAGAGTTTTTATATTCTTTGTAAGCTTCAACAACATCGCCTAGTTCTCGATATTCTTTGTTGAGTTTAACGAATCTTTTTGAATCGGAAATTACTGATGGATCGCTTAACTGTTGACCAGCTTCTTCATAGCGAAGAACTAATGTTTCTAATTTATCTATTAATGAGTTATTGCTCATAAGTATCCTATTTATTTATTAATTGCAAAGGTAAGGTGATAAAATTGATTTTTAAAATTTTATTTGAGTCGATATGTCTATATTGCGATTCATTAAATTCATTTTAATTCATAATTACAAAATTTATTTCTTTAAAAGTGTAACTTTTTAGTATATCTTAGGCTATAAAAGCTAAAGTTTCTAACCATCGTTTTTTAGTAAAGAAATTTTAGTAAATTAGTTTGTTGAAAAATTCCGTTGAACAAGGATACAAACAATGACATAAATTATAAATAATATAAGTATGAGCCATTCAGTTTCTGTAATAGAAAATAAACCTTCGGGAAAAACTTTCGTTTTTGAAGGTGATTTTTCGATTCAAAATATTGAAACCACAAAAGATGAAATTCAAAATAATCTTACATCTACAGGGGTAATTGTTATAGATATAAATGGTGTTACTAATTTAGATATTAGTTTTTTGCAATTGATTTATTCAATAATGTCTCATTGCGATAAAAATAAAATTAGCGTTCAACTATCGTCTTCAGGGCTAAGTGAAGAATGTAAAACAATAGTGAAGAAATCAGGATTTGAAAAAATAATAAGGAAATAATTATAGAATATGGGAAAAACAATTCTAATAGTCGATGATTCTGCAAGTATTCGTGCAGTTGTAGCTTTTACTCTAGAAAGTGCAGGCTACGAAGTTTTTGCTGGAGAAGATGGTCAAGATGCACTTAAGTATCTTGATGGAAGAAAAATAGATTTAATGGTTACAGATCTTCATATGCCCAATATGGATGGTCTTGAATTAATTAAAATTGTGAGACAAATGGATACGTATAAATATATACCTATTCTATTTTTAACAACAGAATCACAGGAATCTAAAAAACTTGAAGCTAAGCAAGCTGGTGCTACAGGATGGATAATTAAACCATTTGTACCAGAGAAATTATTAGCAGTTGTTGAAAAGGTAGCACGTTAAAAATCAGTATTTATGGATCAGTTCAAACAAAAAGCCATTGAAGAAGCTTACGAGCTCATTGCAGATTTAGAGGCTTCGCTTCTAGTCTTGGAAGATAATTCCGATGATAAAAACCATATCTCGAAAGTTTTTAGAATCATGCACACCCTTAAGGGAAATAGTGCAATGTTTGGATTCGATTATATTGCAGAATATACTCATCATATCGAAAGTATTTATGATTTGGTTCGAAATGATAAATTAAAACTCAACAAAGATATTTTTGATTTAACACTTAGTTCAGTTGACCATTTAAATTTGCTGCTTGAAGATGTCAATCTTGCTGAAGAAGCTAACAAAACTCGCCATACTGCTAAACTAGGTGAGTTAATGAATTTTGTGAAGAAAATTAATGCTCTGATTGAATCAGGTGTTACATTTATTGATCTTGATGCAGGTAAAGTTACTCAAGAATCAGCACCTACTCCAACAGTTGCTGCTAAAGAAGTTGAATCTCCGAAAGCACCCGAACCGCCAATAGTTGAAGATAAAATAGAAGAAGCAATTGTCGAAGAAGTAAAAGAAAAACAATTTACCTTTTTGGTTACAATAAATCCACATAAAGAATTATTGCAATTAGGAACAAATCCAGTTTTTTTGTTTGATGATTTGGCTGAATTAGGACATGCTGAAACATATGCAGAAATTATAACCGATACAATAGATTTTACAACATTAAATCCAACTGAATGTCATGTTATCTGGCGAGTGTTTGTTGCTACAACACAAGGAATTGATGCTATAAAAGATGTGTTTATTTTTGTTGAAAGTGACTGTGATTTAGATATTAAACAGATTTCTGAAGATAATGTTTTCGAAAGGAAAGATTATGTTAATGATATCAATAAAATCTTAGGAATTTCTGAGACGAAATCATTCCTTGATTTACAATATACTTTTGAAACAATTGTAAAACCAACGGTAAAAGAAACAAAACCTACAAAAGCCTCAAAACCTACTGTTGAAGAACCCAAACAAGAGGTTTCTGTTCCCGTAGTTGCTGAAGTTAAATTAGAAAAAACATCTACAGCAGCAAAAGATGCTGCCGCAACAAGTATTCGGGTTCCAAGTGAACGATTGGATACCCTCATGAATCTAGTTAGTGAATTGGTTACCACACAAGCTCGTTTAAGCATGTTTGCCGAAACATCAGACAATACTGAAGTTACAGCAATAGCTGAAAATGTTCAAAAATTAACTCGTCAACTTCGTGATATAGCATTTAATATTTGTCTTGTTCCGATTCAAAATCTTTTAACACGTTTCCAACGTTTAGTTCGCGATTTATCCGCAGAATTAAAAAAAGATGTTGAATTATATATTGAAGGTTCTGAAACTGAACTTGATAAATCTATGATTGAAAATCTTTCAGATCCAATCATGCACATTTTAAGAAATAGTCTTGATCATGGAATTGAATTACCTGAAGTTCGTGAAAAACTTGGTAAACCCAAAAAAGCAGCTATTCACATTCGTGCATATTATTCTGGAGCAAATGTTATCATTCAAATAACAGATGATGGTGCTGGAATCGATTTAGAAAAAGTTCGGAATAAAGCTATTAGTAAAGGTTTGGTTTCTGCTGATACAAATCTTAGTAAAAAAGATATTATCGATTTATTGTTCTTGCCAGGATTCTCAACTGCCGAAAAAATAACTGGAGTTTCAGGACGCGGAGTCGGTATGGATGTTGTAAGACGAAAAATAATGGATATCAGAGGTGAAGTTGATGTTGATTCGAAGCAAGGAGTTGGTACTTCAATCAGTATTCGCTTGCCATTGACTTTATCAATAATTGATGGTTTGTTGGTTGAAATAGACGCAGTTAGTTATATTATTCCGCTTTCTGTAGTCGATAAATGTTATGCTGTTGAACATACTAAAATTGAGACAGCATATAATAATATTATCGTACTAGATGGTGAGCAAATACCTTTTTATTATATGCGAGAGGAATTCAATTGTCAATCAACAACGCCTCTTACTGAGCAAATTATTATTGTTCGATTTGAAGAACATCGTATTGGAATTGTAATTGATACTATTATAGGTGAATATCAAGCTGTTTTAAAGCCGTTAGGTAAGATGTATAAAAAACAAGATATTATTTCAGGCGCATCAATTTTAGGAGATGGAACAATAGCACTTGTTCTTGATTCAAATAAAATTATAAAACGCTTTAGCCAGCATGAAATGGCTATATAGCTTGCTTAAAATTTTAAAAATGTAAACGTATGAATGAATTATCTACATTAACGTCGTATTTGTCGTTTAAATTAGGAGATGAAACTTTTGCTGCAAATGTTAGCAAGGTTTTGAATATATTAGAAATGACAAAAATAACTAAGGTTCCAAAGGCTCCTGAATATATGAAAGGCGTTATTAATCTTAGAGGAACCGTTTTACCATTGGTTGATACTCGTATTAAATTTGGTCTAACTCCAACTGAATTTACTGCAAATACTTGCATTTTAGTTTTAGACATTCAAATTGAAAACGATACGCTCCAAGTAGGTGCGCTAGTCGATGCCGTTCAAGAAGTTTTGGAAATTGAACCATATCAGATTTTGCCTCCACCCAATATTGGCAGTAAATTTCATTCTCAATTTATTGTTGGTATGTATAAAGCAACTGAAGAGCAATTTATTATGATACTTGATATGGATAAAGTTTTTTCTACGGAAGAGCTTCTGGAAGTACATGAATCATCACAAGGAACACAATAAACTATCCAGCAACATAGCGAATGAGTTGTTAATCAGCTAAAATTGATACAATAGAAGGTTTTAGTTGTTAATAGAAATTAAATCAGCAAACTTTCGAGGAATTAAATTAGTAATTATCAATAAATAAACTATACTATCGTACACATTTAAAGTGAACGTTATCGGTATTGACTTATATATTAATAGGGGATTACGAACGCTTTTAGAAAAATAAAAACAGTTAATTTTAACGGTTACGTTATGGAAAATTGTACTTTCCTTTGTATAACTTAATTTCTTAGGTTTATTTATGTCTTTAAAATAACAAACGATGCCAACAAAAACTAAACTTATAATTGTAGATGATGTTTTAATGGTTAGATTAGGACTCTCTCAGATGCTTCGTAAAGTTGATACAATAGAAATTATTGCAGAGGCAGATAATGGACAGGCATTCCTTGATAAGTTGTCAATTCACAAACCCGATGTCGTTTTAATGGATATTAAAATGCCAATAATGGATGGCCTTGAGGCTACAAAAAAAGCATTAAATAAATTTCCAGGACTAAAAATTATTGCTTTAACTGCCGATAGTAATGAATCGGCAATTGAAGAAATGGTATTGTCAGGAGCAAAAGGTTTTTTACTGAAATCCGTTGGTATAGCAGAACTCCAAAAAGCAATTGAAACGGTATTAGGTGGAAGTACTTATTATTCAAATGAATTAGTGACTGCGTATAAACTTAAAAAATAATAATTGTAATTTTTGAAATTATAATGCATTTTGGAATTTAAATAAAGCGGGAATTTTCCCGCTTTTTTATAAATTAAAAATTCTTCCATATTTCATTTGGTTTACTAAATAAAAACGAAACCTTTTAGTCTATTTCCCATTATAATGCCTATCTAATTGATGTTTAATAGAAGTATGAAGCATTTTATAATCACCTTTATTTCTGTCTTACTAATAAAAATGGCCTTTTCACAAAGTGCCGATATGAGGTTTAGGCACTTAACAATAAGTGATGGATTGTCGCAAGTATGTGTAAATAGTATAATTCAAGATAAAGAAGGTTTTATTTGGATAGCAACACATGATGGTCTTAACAAGTATGATGGTTATACTTTTAAAGTATATAAGCCAGATGCTAGGAATAAACACTCTATTTTTAATAATATAATAAAGGTTGTTTATGAAGATAAAGATGGTAGTATCTGGGTAGGTACTGGTGGTGGTGGATTATGTAAATTTGATAAGAAAACAGAAGAGTTTACTACTTATTTGAATAATCCAAAGGATAAATCATCCATTTCATCAAATGATGTTTTTTCCATTTTTGAAGATAGCAAGGGACGGTTTTGGGTTGGTACATTTGGTGGTGGATTGAATTTGTTTGATAAAAAAACTGGCAAATTCAATCATTTTATTTCAAATCCGAGTCAACCAAGTTCTATCGGTGGAAATGCAATTCGGGTAATTGTAGAGGATCATCATAATAATATTTGGATAGGAATTGATGGTGCGGGACTCGATTTATATAACGAAAAAACGAATGATTTTTCTCATTATAGACATAATGAGAAAAATACGAATTCAATATCAAATGATATTGTTATGACTATTCTTGTCGATAAAGACAATACTCTTTGGATAGGTACTTATGATGGCGGATTAAATAAATTCAGTCCTTCAACCACAACATTTGAGCAATTTCATCATAACAGCTCTGATCCTAATTCATTACCATGTGAAACTATTTGGTCGAGTTACAAATATTCTGACTCAACGTTAATGTTCGGAACACGCGGTGCAGGGCTTTGTTTATATAATAAAAAGACCAAACATTTTACTTCTTATAATTACAATCAACTAGATAAATATAGTATTAGTGATGAAAAAATATTATGCATAATGAAAGACCGAACCGGATTAATGTGGTTTGGGACTGAAAATAATGGTATAAATATTTATGATAAACAAAGTAGCTGTTTTGAACTTTACAAAAACGAACCCAATAACGGTAATTCCATCTCAAATAATAATGTTATGGCAATGAAACAACAAGGTTCAACACTTTGGTTGGGAACGAGAGGTGGAGGTTTGAATTCTTTAAATTTAAAAACAGGAATAATAAAACACTACCAAACTACCAGATTATCTAAATATGATTTTAATCAAATAATCTCGTTAGATTTTGCACCAAATGGTAAACTTTGGTTAGGATCAGATGGAAATGGTATTTTCCTTTTCAATCCCCAAAATGGAGAAACTGAAAATTTTAGATATGAAGTGTCATCAACTTCAAATCAATTAAGTAACAATTCTATAACTTCAATTATTCAAACAAATGATAGTATTATTTGGATATCTACTTGGGGTGGTGGATTAAATAAATTTAATTTCAAAAAAAATGTTTTTACTAATGTACCAATTGGAAGCTCTAATGTGAAGAATGTTGGTTGGTGTATGTATAAGGATAAAACTGGAATTTTGTGGGTAGGGACAAATGGTAACGGTTTAATGCGATTCAATCCGAATACTTTTGAAAAAACGTTTTATACAAACGAAAGAAATAATCCATCTACATTGAGTAATAATGTTATTCAATTTATCATGGAAAGTTCTAATGGTACAATGTGGATTGGAACTGGTGGAGGTGGATTAAATAAATTTGACAAACAAACTCAAAAATTCATAACATATAATCAAAAGGATGGATTACCAAATGATATTGTCTTAGGCATAATTGAAGATGAGAGGAAAAATTTATGGTTAAGTACTGCAAATGGGATTTCAAAATTTAATCCAATAACAACGGAATTTGTTAATTTTTATGAAGAAAATGGTTTGCAAGGAAATTCATTTAACGAACGTTCATGCTTTAAGGATAATGAAGGGAAAATTTATTTCGGTGGACCTAAGGGTTTGACATCGTTTTACCCTAAAAATATTTCAAATAATTCCTTCTCTCCACCTGTTGTAATTAATGATTTTAAAATTTTCAATAATTCAGTTAGAGTAAATACATTGGTAAATGATGCTATTGTTTTAACAAAACCAATCTATTTAACTGATACAATTGTTCTTTCATATAAACAGAGTGTCTTTTCATTTGAATTTGCTGCTTTAGACTTTGTTTCGCCTTTTAAAAATAAGTATCAATACAAGATGGAGGGCTTTGATGAAAATTGGATAAATGCCGATGCCAATCAACGTTTTGCAACATATACAAATCTACCCGGAGGACAATTTGTCTTTAAAGTTAGAGCTTCAAATAGCGAAGGGATTTGGAATAACAAAGGTGCATCACTTCACATTATAATTATCCCACCATATTACAAAACTCTTTGGTTTTATATTCTTTTAACCGTTTTTATTGGATTTATTGTTTATCGATATATTCAAATACGAGAAAAACAAATTATTAAAAAAAGAGAACATATTGAATTGGGTGAAAGGGCAACTTTACTTCTAATAGAATCGGAGAAGCTTAAAGAAAGTGAAGATAAATTCCGAAAAATGTTTTCGAATCATAACGCAGTAATGTTATTAATCGATCCAACCTCTGGTCGAATCGTTGATGCAAATTTATCAGCTTGCAAGTTTTATAAATATTCACATGAAACATTGTGTTCTAAGTTAATACAAGAAATCTATGATACTAAAAACGATATTGAATTTCAAATATTGATAAAATCAATTGCTCAAAATCAAAATAAATCGATATATACTCATATTCTTGGAGATGGTACAACGCGAATTGTTGAGGTTGATTCTGCTCCATTAGAGACTAAAAACGAGAAGTATTATTTTTCTATTATTTATGATATCACTGATCGTAAATTGGCTGAAAACGAAGCTGAAGAATTTTCAACTCGACTTTCGTTAGCTACAATTGCTGGTGGTGTTGGTGTCTGGGATTATGATATAAATAAAAATGTGTTGTTGTGGGATGATCAAATGTATAAACTTTATGGTATTGACCATGATACATTTTCAACGCCATTAGATGCTAGAAAGTCAGCAATAATTTCAAGCGATTTTGAAAGAGTCAATACTGAAATAGAGATGGCCGTAAAAGGTGAGAAGGAATTTGATACCGAATATCGAATAATATTGCCAGATACAAGTATAAGAACAGTTAGAGCAATGGCAATTGTTCAATATGATGATGATGCTAAGCCATTTAGACTTATTGGAACAAATTGGGATATTACTGATCAAAAACGGCTTGAAAACGAGCTTATTAAATCAAAAGAAAGTGCTGAAGCTGCAAGTATTGCAAAGTCCGATTTCCTAGCAACAATGAGTCATGAAATACGAACACCATTAAATGGAGTTATTGGATTTTCTGATATTTTGATTAAAACTAAATTATCGGAAAAACAGTTGGAATATATGAAAAACGTTCATGTTTCCGCAAATTCACTGCTCGATTTAGTCAATGATATTCTTGACTTTTCAAAGATAGAAGCAGGGAAATTAGAATTGAATAATGAAAAGGTCGACTTAATCGATTTGGCTGGAAATATTATCGAAATAATGAAGTTTAAGGTTGCCGAAAAAGGAATTGAATCGCTCCTTAATATTAGTACAGACATTCCTCGCTTTATTATTGCAGATCCTGTTCGTTTACGTCAAGTGCTTATAAATTTGTTAGGAAATGCTACAAAATTCACATCAAAAGGTGAAATTGAATTGAAAATTGAATCAATAGCAATTCCAGGAAACGACAAAGAAATGTTATTTGTATTTTCAGTTCGCGATACAGGTATTGGTATACCAAAAGACAAACAAAAAACAATTTTTGAATCATTTTCGCAAGCCGATAGTTCTACAACACGCAAATATGGTGGAACGGGATTAGGATTGGCCATATCAAGTAATTTGGTTAAAAAAATGGGATCAACTATTGAAGTTGAAAGTATTGATGGAGAAGGAAGTTGCTTCTATTTTACCGTTAAATTTCCGTTTGAAAGAGGCGATATTATCGAAACGTATGATATCAGTTCAATTAAAAAGGTTTTAGTGGTCGACGACAATGCTACTAATCGAAGTATAGTAGAAGCAATGTTGAAAACGCAAAATATCATTACAGAACAAGCTTCAAATGGTTTAATTGCTTTAGAAAAGATTGAGAAAAATGATGATTATGATGTTGTTATTCTTGATTATCATATGCCCGATATTGATGGTTTGGAAGTCATGAGCATTATTCGACAATGTGAAAAAGGAAAGCATTTACCAATTATCTTCCTACACAGTTCGAGCGATGATGATACCGTTTTTTCGGCATGTAAGTCTTTGGATGTAAGATTGATAATGCAGAAGCCGTTAAGGATGGCTCAGTTGTTTCGTGCTTTTTCTAAAATACATGCCGATATTGAAATTGAAGCCGACATTATTGATGATACAATTTTAGAACTTGAAATTCCAAAATCGTTACAGAAATATACTGTACTAATTGTTGATGACAATCAAATGAATTTAAATTTAGCGTCATCTTTGGTACAGATAAATATGCCTGAAGCCTTAATTATTGAAACACTTCAAGGTACAGAGGCTTGTTCATTATATTTAAAACATAATCCAGATATTGTCTTAATGGATATTCAAATGCCAGGAATAAATGGATATGAGGCTGCTGCGGCTATAAGAGCCACAGAACCAGACCAGCAAAGACGAATTCCTATAATTGCTTTAACGGCAGGAACAGTAGCTGGCGAAAAAGAACGTTGCGTTGCTGCAGGTATGGACGACTATCTTGCAAAACCATTAAATTCAAAATTACTATTTCAATTGTTCGATAAATATTTGCATGGAAATACAACTGCAACTATAACTCAAACAACAATAGTTGAGGATTCACTTATTCACTTTGATAGAGCTGGAGTTCTTGAAAAATATGATAACGATGAACAATTTGTCGAAATGTTTCTAAATACCGCCTTCGAAACAATGCCTCAATATACAAATGATTTGATTGTTGCTATCAATAGTAAAGATGTGAAGCAAATTAAATTTAATGCACATTCGTTAAAAGGAATGGCTCGAGGAATAGGATTTAATGTAATGACAGATCTTTCTTTGCAAATAGAACATCATTCCGATTCCGATTTTGAAAAGTGTAATGAATTGTGTTTGATGTTAGTGGGTGAGTTTGAATTTATTAAATCTGAATTTGGTAAATAGCACTTTCCCTGAAATATAATATCCTTGTGTTTCAAGTAAACCATCACTTAAGCAACTCCAATTAATATTTTTAATTTTTTTATTGTGTAACCTTTTTGTAATCCTATGAGTATAGTTGTTTATTAATTAAAATAGAGGTCAAATAAAATAAGTATTTAATTGAAACAAAAAAGTCACATTTTGAGTAAACATTGTTTGTGAGAAATTAGCTTTTGACTATTGTAATAATTCTAAACAGAATAATAGTTAAAAGTGTTGGAGAGAGAGATAAAAATAAACAAAACTAAAGATAAAACTACTAATTGGAGGAACCAGACTATGTTTAAAAAAGTAACAATCAGAACCAAATTAGGAATTGGATTTATTACAGTTTCTATTATAGCTGGAATAGTAGGATTTATAGGCTATAAGGGAATGGAAAAGATGAAAGAATCGCAAGATGATTTGGCAACAGTTCATATTTCAGGTATTGTTCTGTTAAGTGATATAAATATAGCAAAGGCAGAAATCAATGCACATGAGTTAGGACTTGTTTTACGCCGTTTTAGTGCAAATGATAGAGTTCAATTTTATACACTTAGTGATAAAAAACTTGATGAAATAACTGTAGCAATCAACAAGTTCGATTCGTTACCTCAAAGTCAAGAAGTTTCAGTATTATGGAAAAGTCTTGTTCCAGTTTATACCGATTGGAAAACAAAACATGATGAATTGATTAAAATAAATAAGGGAAAAGATGCTTTGACGCAACAGGGGATTGATAAGGATGATCAACGAGTAAAAGATATTGATATAAAAATGTTTGATTTTTATAACAAAGAAATCCGACCCGTAAATACTAGTCTTGAAACTATTTTAACTGAATTGGTTGAAAGAATTAATGTTGAAGCTAATATGTCCAATAAGGATGGAGATAGAATATTTACAAATAGTACAGTTCAATTACTGCTTTTTGTTATAATTGGAATTATTTTAGCAATTATTCTTGGATTGATATTAGCAAATAATATTAGATTAATAATCAAATCGTTACTTGTTGAATCGAAAAAACTAACAGAAGCCGCAATTGCAGGGAAATTAGATGTCAGAGGAAATGAGGAAGCTATTAATTTTGAATTTAGAGAAATAATAGTTGGAGTTAATAAAACCTTAGATTCTGTCATTGGACCACTTAATATGGCTGCCGAATATATTGAACGAATAGCCAAAGGTGATATTCCAATGCCGATTTCAGAGAATTATAATGGTGATTTTAACGAAATTAAAACGAGCATTAATCTATGTATCGATACGATATACAGTCTTACAAGCGACATGACTCAAGTTACTCAACTTCAATCCGAAGGTGTAACTGATGCATTTGCCGATGAAAGTAAGTTTAGAGGTACCTATGCCGACCTTATTCAATCATACAACTCAGTACTACGACTTCAAGTTAATAATCTTGTAACAGTATCCAATATTTTACATAACTATTCGCAAGGTAATTTGCATGACACAATGCCTATTTTACCAGGTAATTTAGAGGTAATTACAATAAGTGTAAATCAATTACGGGGAAATATTCAAAGTTTAGTTATTGATGCAAATGATCTTTCTGAACGAGCATCAAGTGGTGATCTTTTAGCACGTGCCGATTTAAACAAACAAGAAGGTGATTTTAGAGCTATTTTGCAAGGTCTGAATAATACACTCGATACATTTGTTGGTCTTATAGATTCTATTCCTGCGCCTATAATGATTGTAAATAAGCAATTCCAAGTTTTATATATGAATTCCGCTGGTGCTGGGCTTGATAATACAACAGGTCGAAAATTAGCTGAAAGTAAAGCAAATTGTTATAACCATTTCAAAACGGGTGATTGCAATACAAGTAATTGTGCTGTTGCGCAGTCAATGACAAGTGGAGATCTTTGTCAACGTGAAACTGTTGCACGTCCTGGAAGTTATGTTCTTGATATAAATTATACCGCGGTTCCCATTAAAAACAAAGCTGGAGAAGTAATAGGTGCAATGGAAATAGTATTCGACCAAACGCAAATTAAAAATGCAGTATTGAAAGCCGAAAAGATTATTGGATATCAATATAGTGCATCGAGTAACTTAACTCAAGCATTAAATCAACTTGCACTGGGTGATATGAATTTCACCCTTCAAACAGATGATGCTGATGACGATACCAGAATGGTAAAAGATTCGTTTGATTCTATAAATGCCGCTATTTCAGATATTAAAACGTCTTTATTGCAAATAACTGAAAATGCTAAACAAATAGCCATTGGCGATTTAGATGTAGCAATTCATGTTCGTTCCGAAAAAGATGAGTTGTTGAAAGCGTTTACAGAAATGGTAAAATCGACGAAAGAAATTACTGAAAAAACGAAGATGATTGCTGCTGGCGATATGACCATCGAAATGAAACCTCGCTCCGAAAAGGATGAACTTATCATTTCACTTTCGGAAATGATAAAAGCAATTAGCGACATTGTTACCCAAGTTCAAGTTTCGAGCGATAATATTGCTGATGCTAGTCAGCAAATGAGTTCTAACTCACAACAAGTATCACAAGGTGCATCAGAGCAAGCATCGGCAGCCGAAGAGGTTTCGTCGAGCATGGAAGAAATGGCCTCAAATATTCAACAAAATACAGATAACTCACAACAAACCGAAAAGATAGCAGCCAAAGCTGCTGAGGATATAATGGAGGGTAGTAAAAATGTGAGTATGACAGTTATGGTGATGAAAAAGATCGCTGAAAAGGTTTCTATAATTGGTGATATTGCATTCCAAACAAATATTTTAGCTTTAAATGCAGCCGTTGAAGCTGCTCGTGCTGGAGAACATGGTCGAGGATTTGCCGTTGTTGCTGCTGAAGTTAGAAAATTAGCAGAACGAAGTCACGTAGCAGCAGGCGAAATTAACGAATTGACCAAATCGAGCGTTGATGTTGCCGATAAAGCAGGAAAGCAACTCGAAGCAATAGTTCCCGATATTCAAAAAACAGCAAAATTAGTTCAAGAAATTACTGCCGCTAGTATAGAGCAAAATTCGGGTGCTAATCAAATTAATAATGCTATTAATCAATTAAATAAAGTTACACAGCAAAATGCAGCATCAGCCGAAGAAATGGCGACTAGTAGTGAAGAATTATCGAGTCAAGCAGATAATCTTCGCGATTTGATAGGATTCTTTAAAGTAAAAGATTCAGGGATGAGTCATAGAATTAAAAGTATTGCTGCAAAACCAAGTGTTTTGCCTACCAAAACGATAACAAAAAAACAAAATGCAAAATCATCGTCATTGCAATCGAAAGGAACTATAATCGACATGCATTCTGATTTTGGCGATAGCGATTATGAAAGGTTTTAAAATATTGTAATTCATAAAAATTCATAAATAAATACTAAATATAAGGAGGTCAAAATGAGTATTTACACAATCCCTGGAAAATTAAATGTAGAATATAATAATGAAGTGAAAGCTATTATTGATACATGGACTACATATCAAGTTTCACTTGACGAATTTAGAGAAGCTGTTTTAGTAAAAGGTATGGACTATGCCAAAGCTCATGGTGCAATTGCTTGGATTGTGGATTCAAGTAAAGCTGTTGGTTCATTTAATCGAGAGTGTCAAAATTTTATTGGAACAGATATTTTTCCCGCATTTGCTGCAAATGGAATAAAATATTTTATAACCATAAATTCGGCAAGTGCATTAACAAATCTTACCGTAAAAGAATATAGAGCTAAAGCTGGACCCAATGGCTTAAATTTGGTTGAAATGCCAAGTGCTGCAGCAGCTATTGATTGGCTAAAATCAAATGCAAAATAATAGTAAACAAAAACGGTTGACAAATAATGTTGACCGTTTTTGTTTAAATAGGGTCTACTGAATAACTCTACCTCTTCGAGAATCAAACAGCAAAATCAATATCGATTTTATCCCAAAGATTACAATTTAAAGGGCTTATAATTTTATCAACTAAAAAACATC